>Ga0181518_10000006_pt1 | contig 284409 bp, 235 predicted proteins | sample PEATcosm2014_Bin_28_FD_119751 | JGI IMG/M metagenome (GOLD analysis project Ga0181518, IMG submission 119751) | Peatland microbial communities from MTU Mesocosm Facility, Houghton, MI, USA - PEATcosm2014_Bin01_60_metaG | ecosystem: Environmental > Terrestrial > Soil > Wetlands > Peat | place...
AATCCCCAAGCTCCTTGACTTCGGCATCGCCGCCATGAAGGAGAGTGCGACGGCCGTCAGCCGCACCCACGGACTGATGTTGACCCCGCCCTACGCCGCCCCGGAACAATGGAAGGGCATGGCCGCTGAAGAACTCGATGGCCGTACCGATCTTTACGCCCTCGGCGGTGTCCTCTATGAGATGTTCACCGGCCAGACTCCCTTCCACGCCCACAACATGGAAGGCTGGATGTACCAGCACCTCCACGAGCAGCCGAAGCCGCCCAGCATTCTTCGTCCTGAACTGGCCAGTTGGCCCGGCCTTGATGCTTTGGTGCTACGCCTACTCGCCAAGGACCGCGAACAGCGTTTTCCCTCGGTGGGCGACTTGCTGGAACAGCTTGTGCTCGCTCCCTCTGAAGCCCGCGCCGCAACTGTCGCTCAACCCTCTCCCGCGCCCCGCATCCCAACCGTTGTCGAACCACCGCCCCCGCCCATTCCGCCGCCTGCTCCCATCCCATTGGAATCCGAGCCGGTGGTTTCCGAGTCGGTGATTCATGAGCCATCGCTTGCTCCTAAGCCGGTGGACTCCGAGCCGTCGCCTGCCCTCGTCCCATCAAGGAAACTCCCCATCAAGTGGCTGGCAGCCGCAGCAGTGCTGATCCTTGCCGTTGCCGGAATTTGGTTCGCGACCCGGCCCTCAACCTTGACCGATCCGGCCTGGACCGATCCGGCAACCGGCCTGATGTGGGCGAAGAAAGATAACGGCAAGGACGTGAACTGGCAACAGGCAACAGATTATTGCAGGAATCTGCAACTGGCTGGCAACTCCGACTGGCGCCTGCCTACTATCGACGAGTTGCAGGGCATCTATGATCCTAGCGGCAATATTTACGGCGAACCCGTAAAGGGCAACCTGCAATTATCCGGTTGGGTGGAATGGAGTAGTTCTACGGGAGGTACTTCTGCGTGGGATTTCATCTTCAGCACCGGGGCCCGGAGCTCCACCTATCTAGACTACAGTAGTTACTTTCGTGCGCTCTGTGTGCGCGACTCCGCGAGCAAAGGCCCTACTCCCGCGGTGAATCCCGCGCAAGTCACCTCGCCGCCGGAATTGAAGCCTGAGCTGTTGGGGCATCCCACTCCTCCTAGCCAAAACGCCAATATTGCCGGTGTCGAGAGCCAGGCGATGGCGCTCTACAAACAAAAGCAATACGCGCAGGCAAGCCCGCTCTTCGATCAGGCCTGCATCGCCGGCAACCATGAAGCATGTGACCATGTCAGTTTTATGTACTCAAATGGATTGGGCTTGACGCGCGGCGACTCGAAGGAATCGGACCTCTATACCAAGGCTTGCGATTCAGGCTCTGCGCCTGCTTGCGAAGTGCTTGGCGACTTATATCGTATGGGCCATGGCGGCGTGAAGGAGGATTACTCCCGTGCTGTAACTCTCTATACCAGGTCTTGCGATGGCAATTATGGCGACGGTTGTTGGGCTCTCGGCGCGATGTACTTCAACGGTGAAGGCACCGCGCGAGATATGCAGCGTGCGGCAGCTACTTTCTTGAAAGCCTGTAACCTCGGCAGCTCCCTTGGCTGCGTCAATACCGGAGAGGCATACAGGGACGGTAACGGTTTCGCGCAGGATCCTGAGAAAGCGAAACAGTTTCTCAAGAAGGGTTGTTCCATGGGCGTACGGTGGGGATGCGACGAACTCAAGAAGATGCCATAAATCCACTTGACCATCCCCCTCGCAGGGGGTTTGACAGTCACAGCGTCACTGTTAGCCCCGTGGTTCCTCCTTCGCATTCCTGCGAAGCCGGGGCGAAAAAATAGGCTGCGGAAAAACTCAATTCAGGATGCCAAAGTCCCGTTTTTTGGCCGGGATTCGTCTTACTTCACCCTCAATTCCATTGCTTTAAGCGACTCGCCAAACGGCGCCTTCAGCACTCCGCGCTCAGTGATGATGGCCGCGATGTACTTTGCCGGGGTCACGTCGAAGGCCGGGTTGCGGATGCCCACACCGTTGGGAGTGAGTTGCTTGCCGCCGTGGTGCGTGACTTCAATGGCGGGCCGCTCTTCGATGGGGATGGCATCGCCGGTCGCCGTGGCCATGTCAACCGTGGACCAGGGCGCAGCGACATAGAACGGAATGCCGTGCTCCCGAGCCAGAATCGCCACGTTGTAGGTGCCGATCTTGTTGGCTGCATCGCCGTTGGCCGCGATGCGATCCGCTCCAACGACCACTGCCTGAATGTGCCCTGCCCGCATGAGGCTGGCGGCCATGTTGTCGCAGATGACCGTGGTGGGAATGTGGTCGGCCATCAGCTCCCAGGCCGTGAGCCGCGCGCCTTGCAGAAAGGGCCGCGTCTCGTCGGCGAAGACGTGAATCTGCTTGCCCTGCTCGACTGCCGAACGAATCACGCCCAGAGCGGTTCCGTAGCCGCAAGTTGCCAACGCCCCGGCGTTGCAGTGGGTCAGCACGCCGCCTTTGTTCGGTATTAGCGCTGCGCCGAATCTGCCCATGGCCTTGCATGCAACAATGTCTTCCTCGTACATGGCGTGCGCTTCAGCCAGCAGCTTCTGCTGGATCTCGGCCAAAGACGCGCTCGCCCCGGCCAGTGTCGCAAACAGCCGCTTCATGCGGTCGATGGCCCAGAAGAGATTCACAGCCGTGGGCCGGGTTGCGGCCAGCCGCACGCAGATGCGGTCGAACTCCGGCGCAAAATCGGCAGCCGTGGCGGCTTTGGTGCGCAACGCGCCCAGTGCCACTCCGTAAGCGGCCGAGACGCCGATAGCCGGAGCGCCGCGAACCACCATGGTGACGATGGCATCGGCCACCTGCTCATAGTTAGTTGCGAGTACATAGCTCTCCTCGAGTGGGAGCCGCGTCTGATCGATAAAACGGACGCCTTGCGGGGTCCATGCAAGCGTGGGAATCATGGAATTCCAGTTTAAACTGCGAGGGGGTACGGCGGGGAAACTGAAGATTTTATGATCGATTACATCAGATTCAGCGCGTTCTTCATCTGCTTTTATTGATGCGTTCTGTGAGGAGTGATATATTTGGAAAAATAAATGACTAATCAGGGAGATTTCATCTTGGGTCTAATGCTGTGTCCATTTTTCCGGCTCGCACACCGGTTTGCAGGACAGATTGCTGGACTCGGATTGATTTGCCTGATGCTGGCAGGATGCGGGGGAAGCCCGAAAAAGATCAGCCCGGTCTTCTGGGTAACTCCAGCGCCGATTACTTATGGCACTGCGCTGAGCGCGGCTCAACTGAATGCAACTGCTAGCATCCCTGGCACGTTTGTTTATAGCCCATCTCTGGGTACCGTGCTGCCCGCTGGCTCCCAAGTGCTTTCAGTCACCTTTACCCCGACCGACCAAACGAATTACGCCATCATCACTGCCCACGTGACGTTGATCGTCGAACAGGTGCAACCAGCGCTGAGTTGGGCAGCTCCTGCCGCAATTTCCTATGGCACGGCGCTCAACGCAACTCAATTGAATGCGACCGCAAGCGTCCCAGGAACCTTTGCATATAACCCGCCTATGGGCGCTATCCTCTCCGCCGGCTCGCATACACTTTCCGTCATCTTTAATCCGACTGACTCCACGGATTACACCACTACCAGCGGCAGCGTGCAACTGACAGTAAACCAGGCGACGCCTCCGATCTCCTGGGCGACTCCGGCAGCAATCACTTACAACACGACGCTGAGCGCAACTCAACTGGATGCGACCGCGAGCGTCCCCGGAACCTTTGCATATAACCCGTCTCTGGGCGCTACTCTCTCTATTGGCTTGCATACGCTTACCGTAATCTTTACTCCGACCGACTCCACGGATTACACCTCCAACAGTGGCAGCGTGCAACTGACAGTAAACCAGGCGACGCCGCAGATCATTTGGATCCCCACCGCTCTGATCGCTGTCGGTGCGCCCCTAAGTTCGGGCCAACTCGATGCAACAGCCACGTCGTCAGGCGTTCCCGTAGCCGGCACTTTCATTTATTCGCCACCAGCCGGGACCATCTTCAACTCGCCTGGGCAGCAGACGCTCACTGTCACGTTTACGCCAGCCGACACGCTCGACTACACCACGCCGCCTAAAACCAGTATCAACATGACCGCGTCGAATTTCGGCATCGCCGCCTGGGGGGATTCGCTCACCTCCGGGAATAAGGGAAGTTATGACGCGGGCAATTATCCCTCCGAGCTTGCGCTGCTGCTCAATGTGCCAGTCGTGAACGAGGGCGTCAGTGGGAATACCTCCACCCAGATCGGTGTACGGGAAGGCGGGGTTCCGGCCGTTGTCTCCGTCGACGGCGGAGTTATACCAGCCACCGGCGGAGTTACCGTTACCTTCCCCACATGCTCTGCATCCAACTGTCCTACGTATACGCCGGTTACTCCATACGGGCCGACTGGAGGGATTTCCGGAACGATCCGAGGGGTCCATGGGACGGTCACTATTGATGCGACGGGCACGGTTCTTACCTTTACGCGGACAACCCCAGGGAGTGCGGTTAATGCGCCCGGGAGTCCGCAGTTTGTCGTCGATACTCCCTACGCCAACTACATTCCCGTTTTCTGGGAGGGCCGCGACGATTTCGATTGGCCCGTACAGATTCTTTCTGATTTGGCTGGCCAGGTTGCGACTGTGTCTCCAGGGCAGAATTATGTGATCTTGTCCATTCTCAACGAAAACAGGCCGCAAGAATGGTACGGTGTACCCGGAAATGGTTTATACCAGTGGCTTATTCCCTTCAATGAACAACTCGGGGCCATCTACGGGCCGCACTATATTGACGTGAGGAAGTTGCTGGTGAATGCTTATGACGCAACACAAGCTACGGACGTCTCTGATTACCAGCACGACGAGCCGCCGTCGTCGCTGCGCGCAGTCGACCAAGTGGGAACGCTCGTCAACTCCATCGGCCCGGCTGATACCAGCATCACTATTACAACTGTAACCGGCGATATTCCGGGTGCAGGCTCGATCGTGAAAATCGACACCGGGGCAAATGCCGAAAACGTCCTGGTTACCGCGACTTCTGGGAAAACAATGACCGTGACACGCGGCTTTGGCGGAAACCAAACATCGCACACCGCCGGCGTGCCTGTTGAGCAACCCGACATTATTCACCTGAACGCGAAAGGCTGCCAGATTGTGGCCAACGCCGTGGCGCAATACTTATCCGCGTATTCGAAATAAGAGTGGGAAGATGGGCGGAAAGTGAAAATCAGGAACTTGGCTACGCGATGCTGCGGAAGTCCCAGCTTCATTGGTGTTTGTTGCCGTTCTCTTTTTGAATCACGGAATCCGCTCATACGGATGGTAGACCGGCTCCCAGACGTACTCGCGGAGGCGTTGGCGCAGGGTATCGTCGTCCACCTCTTCGGCGGTGCCATCGGCCATGGCTTGTTTGGCCACTGCTACAGCCACCACCAGGCTCACTTTGCGGCAATCTGCGATAGGCGGCAGCAACGGGGCACTCGGATCCTCGAGTGCAGGCGAGAGACCGGCCAGAGCCTTGGCCGAGGCCATAATCATGGCATCCGAGACGCGTGTGGAGCGCGAAACCAGAATGCCCAGCGCCAGGCCAGGGAAGATAAACGAGTTGTTGACCTGCGATATGCGCACCTGTTTGCCGTTCACCTCTACCGGACCAAACGGGCTTCCTGTGCCCACCAGAACGCGTCCCTCAGTCCAGTGCAGCAAGTCAACCGGCGTGGCCTCGGCTTTGGATGTAGGGTTGGACAATGGAAAGATGATGGGGCGCCTGGTATGACTGGCCATCTCGCGCACTATCTCTTCGGTAAACGCGCCAGTCTGGGCAGAGACACCCACTAGAATGGTCACCTTGGCGTTGCGCACTACATCGAGCAACGAGATTGCGCCTGCGCCCGACAGCTTCCATCCCGCGACATCGGCTCTCTTGTGCACCAGTGTTTCCTGTCCGGGACGGATTCCCTCGCATCCCTCCACCAGAAGGCCATGGCGATTAAAGGCGTAGATGCGCTTGCGCGCCTGCTCCTCGCTTAGTCCCTCTTCTTTCATTTCGTCAATCAACAGATCGCAGATTCCCTGTCCTGCCGAGCCCGACCCGAACATGGCAATGGTCTGCCCTTTCAGCGGAAGGCCGGTGGCCCGGACAGCGGCCAGCAGCGTGCCGGTAGTGACGGCAGCAGTTCCCTGAATGTCGTCGTTGAATGTGCAGAGCCGGTCGCGGTAGCGCTTCAGAAGGATGGCCGCGTTGACCCCGGCAAAGTCTTCCCACTGCAAGAGAATGTGCGGCCAGCGGCGCTCTACGGCGCAGACAAATTTCTCGATGAACTCGTCGTACTGTTGGCCGCGGATGCGCTTGTGTTGCCAGCCGATATAGATGGGTTCGTGCAGAAGCGTTTCGTTGTCTGTGCCCACATCGAGCAGAATCGGCAGGCAGTGCTCCGGTGGAATGCCGCCCAGCGCGGTATAGAGGGCCATCTTGCCGATGGGAATGCCCATGCCGCCTGCGCCCTGATCGCCCAGGCCGAGAATGCGCTCGCCGTCCGAAACCACGATGCAACGCACAAAGTCAAAGCGCGGGTCAGCGAGGATCTGGTCGAAGCGGTGCTTATGCGCATAGCTGAGAAAAAGACCGCGTGGCCGGCGCCAGATCTCGCTGAAGCGCTGGCAGCCCTCGCCCACGGCGGGGGTATACACAATGGGCAACAACTCTTCAGTATGGTGCGCGATCAGCGAGTAGAAGAGTGTCTCGCAATTATCCTGCACGTCGCGCATGTTGCTGTACTTGCCAAAGGCAGTATTGCGGCTGGCCAGGACTCTCAGGCGGCGTTCCTGCTGGTCTTTCAGGCTTCCGATGTGAGGCGGCAGCAACCCATGCAGTCCAAAAGCGTCACGCTCCTCTTCGGTAAAGGCTGTGCCCTTGTTAAGCCGGGCATTATGAAGCAGCTCGATCCCGTGAAGACGTGTCCGGATCACACTAAGGGGTGCCTCGTTAGCCTCGATCTCCTCGTTCATTGGCGTCTTCTCCTCGATGCCGGTTGGATGCCGTTGTTCTTGGCCCTGATTAAGCGCAGAAACCCATGCTACGCCTGACGGCTGCAAGCTTCTGTTGCGTACATCACACCAGCGAAAGCCTTGCAAAAGGCATGCTTACGCTTACTCGAATGTGAACAGCACAACCTCCGGGCTGCTTCCCACGCGCATCGGTGGACCCCAGCTAGCCGCGCCGCTCGAGGTATACACCTGCAGACCTCCGAAGCGATGCAAACCGTAGGTGAAGTTACCGAAGGCGCACCGCGTGAAAAATGTGAAGGGGAAAAGCTGTCCGCTGTGGGTGTGACCGGAGATCTGCAAGCTGACGCCTGCCTGCTCGACGATGGGCAGGCGGCTGGGTGCGTGATTAAGCAGAATGCTTGCTCTGCCGGTGTCCAGATGCAGACTCTCCAGAATGGCGCGAAGGCGGATGGGAGAGCTGGAGTCGCCATAGGAGACGCCTGCAATTTGCAGGCCATCGACAACGATCATTTCATTGGATAGGACGCGAATGCCGTTGCTGGTAAGAATCTCAGCGTAGTGGTCGGCGTTGCCGAACTCATCGTGGTTACCGGTCGTAAAGTAGCAGCCAAGGGGCGGAGCAAGCTGACAGAAAGGTTCAGCCAGCGCTGCGGAGTCGGCTCTGACGCCGTCGAAAAAATCACCGGGGATGAAAATAATGCTCGGATTGAGACGCATGGCCAACGCCACAATGCGGCGGCTGAAACTGCGCCCGTTCATATGGCCCAGGTGCAGGTCGCTGAGCAGCAGGGCAGTGCGACCGCGCCAGGTATCGGGCAGGCCGGGCAGTTGGATGGGGATGTGCCGGATGCGAAGGATACGCGCATTCACCAAGCCGTATATGCCGACCGCAACGGCCATGCTATTAAGCGCAACAGCGATAAACGGCTTGTCCACATGCAATCCCAGTACAGCCAGCGCAAAACTGGCCAGCCACGAGAAGCAGGCCGCAAGAAAGAAATAATTGAGAAATCCTAACCAGACCGACGCAAACCTGTAGAGAAGTGTTACCAGCCAGTTGCCGTGGAAAAACGCAAGCAGGGCCGCAGGAACGAACGAAAACGAGAGCAACAAAAGCAGAGCCCCCGACCAAAGCACTGCCTGCGGGCTGAGTGTCTGCCAGAAGGCGATCCAGGTGCAATAGATGAACCAATGAGCAGCAAGCAAAAGAGCTTCTATGAGTGTGATGCCAAACAACGGCCAAGCTTTCAAACCGGGATCTCCTTATCCTCAATTCTTGCATATGCAGCGATACTAAACAGTAACAAGAGCGTGGCCCTCATCCATGAAACAATCTCTTTATGGTTGCTCCCGCGGCAGGCGCGCTTGGTCTCTACATCTCGATCCCTTTCTGCCGGTCAAAGTGCACTTACTGCAACTTTGCCTCAGGAGTTTATCCCGCCGGCGAACATGCTCGCTACGTGGACCGGCTGATCAAGGACATTTCCGGGGCAGGGAATTGGGCTGCGAGGATGGGAGTGGAACTCCCCCGCCGCGTTGACACAGTCTACCTGGGCGGCGGAACGCCCAGTTTGCTCGCGCCAGAGCTGCTGACACGGCTTTTTACCGCCATACACTCGGAGTTCGACCTGGAGCCAGAGGCAGAGATTACCGTCGAATGTGCGCCCGGCGTGCTTGCTGATGAAACGCTGGAGGCGCTCGTAGCAGCAGGTGTAAACCGTGTCAGCCTGGGAGTGCAGTCCTTCATCGACCGCGAGGCCGCAGTGAGCGGACGGCTGCACAACCGCGCGGTGGTGCTCGCAGACATCATGCGGCTGCGTGCCGCGCGCATCTGCAACATGAATATTGACCTGATCGCCGGCCTTCCCGGCCAGACCTTCGCCTCGTGGGAAGAGTCGCTGATGGTGATGGCGTCGCTGGCGGATGCGGGCGTTCCCCACGCCAGCGTTTACATGTTTGAAGTAGACCAGGACTCGCGCCTGGGACGCGAGGTGCTCAGCGGAGGCGCGCGCTATCACGCGGATCTTGTCCCTTGCGACGATGCCGTAGCGCAAATGTATGGGAGTGCAATTGAAGCTCTTGGTCAGGCCGGCCTGGAGCAATACGAGATCTCCAACTTCTGCCGTTCCGGCTTCCACTCCCGCCATAATCTGCGTTACTGGCAGCGGCGGCCTTACCTCGGTGTAGGTCTCGATGCTTCCTCAATGTTGGCAGCAGATGAAGACCGGCGTGTCCTGCGCTCAACCACTACCGACGATATGAAGACGTATCTCGCGGGCTCTGAGCCGATCGAGACCTCATGGCTCACTCGCGAGCAGCAGCACGAGGAGGCTTGGTTTCTCGGCTTGCGGCTGAACACGGGCGTTGACATAGCCGCCGTGCAGCACGAGTTTGGTGCGGAGATGGTCGAGCCGGCGCTCAAGGTTGTCACGCCGCAGGTTGAGGCAGGTTTGCTTGTCTCCGATGACAAGACGGTTCGGCTGACCACGCGTGGACGGCTGCTGTCGAACGACGTTTTTCAGGAGTTTCTGGGGCTGACGGAGGAACACACCAATTTCACTACTTATTGATCCAGCCCTAAAGGAATGTAACGCGGCTGAATCACAGTCGTTCATTTTCCGCACTACCAGGCCAGCAATTCGTCTTCGGAGGTTGAGGAGAGGAAGGCGACCGGAGCGGCACTGGGCTCGGGGAAGTCGCCGGCGCACTGGACGGATTCGGGACCGCTGGCCTTGGCCACCAGAAGCGCCTGTTCGGCCTCGCGCAGGACCACCACCGGGGAGCGGCCCATGCTGGCGGCAATTCCGAAACACGCCGAGATGCGGACGGCTTCTCCGTTAACGCGAAAGGGCGACGAGAAGACATCCACGCGCAGACGCTCGGCCATTATGACCGCATTGACACTGGAGCAGCCGGGCAGAGCAATCAGGAACTCGTCCTTGCCGGCGCGGCCCAGCAGGTCGTAACTGCGCAGCAGGCGCGCGGTGCGGGTCGCCACCTGGCAGAGCAATTCATCGCAGATCTCCGTGCCTAGCCGTGTATTCCAATGTCCAAAATCGTCGATGTCGAAAAGAATCATGCACAACGAACTGTTCATTCGCTGCGCGCGGTCGGTTTCGCGAAACAGCATGGAGAGCATGGTCTCGCGGTTGTAGACGCCGGTCAGCCGGTCGGTTTGGGCGCTGAATGCGGCAGCCTCGCGCAGCATCTCCAGCTCGCGAGAGCGGCGATGTTCGCGCAGCACAGCCTGCAACCGGAGATGCAGGAAGGCCGGCTCGATAGAGCGCGGCATCAGGTCGTCAACGACACCCTCAGCCAGACGGTCAATCCACTCCTGGGTAACTGTGTCCGAAATCAGGACAATCGGGTAGTGGCGGCCCACGGAGTCGGCGCGCGCCGATGCCAGAAACTGGCCCATGCTCATGCCGGGATCCATGCCCTGCTGAATGAACTCGGGTAAGTTTACGTCGATCAGTGCCAAAGTGGGCGCATGAGCAGCGGTCATCGCAAGCAAAGCCGTTCTGGCCGAGAAAAAGACTTCCACGCGCGTTCCATCGGCGGTAAGCACCGGTTCAAGCTCGGCGAGCAACGCAGGATCGGACGACGCGAGAAGGAAGACGGGTGTGGAATTAGCGAGCATTCAGAGAACCTCGATAGTGAATGCATCGACGATAGTTAGAAATTATTTAGAGAACGGCAGAGATTCTTGAGCATTATCAATAACTATTGGAAGGAAATGTAGGTACCAAAGGTACTTTGCTAGATTGCTGCTTGCTCTCCCTAAAGTCACGTCCGCTGCTCCAAGGAGGGCAGGCAATTAGCCAGTCTTAATCGACGAAATCTACCTTGGGCGCGATAGGGATGATGCCGCGATTATGGCCCATCTTGAGCAGCGTGCGAATAGCTTCGCGGCCGTCAGCGCCGTAGTCCAGTGTGCGCTGGTTCACGTACATGCTGACGAAGCGGCCGGCCAGTCCGGCGTCCAGTTCGCGAGCAAATTGCATGGCATATTCAAGCGCCTGTTCGCGATGATCCAGGGCGTGCTGGATGCTCTCGCGCAGGGCTTTGGAGATGATCTTGTGGGATTTAGCGCCCAGCGAGCGGCGGATGGCGTTGCCGCCCAGTGGCAGCATCATGCCAGTGGTCTCGCGCCACCACACGCCCAGGTCAAGAATTTTATTCAATCCGCTGGCGGAGTAGGTGAGCTGGCCCTCGTGGATGATAAGACCGGCCTCATAGCTCCCGGCCTGAATCGCCGGTATGATCTGGTCGAAGGGAACGGTTTCTGTCTGGAGGGCGGGATTGAAGATTTTCAGCGCCAGATAGGCGGTAGTCAGTGTACCGGGAACGGCGATCTTGATGCTGCCCAGCTCCCCAGGCTCCAGCGGCCTGCTGGAGACGATCATGGGACCGTAGTCCTCGCCCACGCTACCTCCGCAGCCCATCAACTTGTAGTTCTTCTGCACGTAGGGGTAGGCGTGAAAGCTGATAGCGGTCACGTCGAAGAAGGCTTCGTCCATGGCGCGGCGATTGAGGGTCTCGATGTCGCACAATGTATGAGTGAAGCGATAGCCGGGAACGCGGACTTTGTTGGTAGCCAGACCATAGAACATGAAGGCGTCATCCGAGTCGGGACTGTGAGCAATGGATATATCGATGATCTCGGCCGGATTCGCATCCTGTTTGTCGGGATTACTCATCGGGGATGAACGTCCTTTCAACAAAAACTGGAAACATGGCCAGAGGATTGGCCAGGGACCCTAAAGCTATGTTTCTATGTCGGTTTCGTCTGCAGGACCGGTAGCCGTGCCAGCGCCTGCTGAAGGCTTGTTGCGATTACGTCTGCGCTGGGCCCAGACGTAATGCGTCACTCCGGCGGCTGCAATGAGCAGCGCTGCGAGCGAGACAAGTAGTACCATCAGTAACCAGCGCATGGGAATAAACCAGGCACAGAATACCAGATAGAGCGCTCATTGAGGCAATGCGGCCGGACATCATCGCTGCAGGCTGGCATGTAGCCAGTCCAGGTAAGGCTGGCTGGCCGCATCGACCGCGAGAACCAGAAACTCAGGTGTCTCGTAGCTATGCAGCTCATGCAATCGAGCTTCGAGTGCGGCCAGTTGCTCCGGTCCGGTCTTGATGAACAGCAAGGTCTCCGTCGCGGACTCAACCTCGCCCTGCCAACGGTAGATGGACTGAACGCCGGGAATCAACGTGGCGCAGGCGGCCAGCCGTTCCTCAACCAGCGTGCGGCCCAGGCGTTCAGCCTCCTCCGGATTGGCTACGGTAGTCAGGACGATGCGGGCTATAGGGGCGGCTTTAGGCATGATGGTGATCCCAAAATAAAATTGGTGATGAATCCAATTATCTAACCAGAAACGCTTCCGGGAGTGGATATTCTTCATAAATATCTTTGTTGTTTAGCATTTCGGCGGCTTGCCGGTTAAGCCCGAGTAAGGCAGTATGAAGTTAGGGTCGATGAACCCGATATGGGAGTCGCACAACGATGACAGCGATTAGGTTTGGCACTTCGGGATGGCGGGCGATTGTGGCCGATGAGTTTACCATGGCCAATATCCGGCTGGCGTTAGCGGGGGTTGCTGCCTTTGTGAAGACGCAGCCAAGACCACATCGTGTGCTCGTGGGCCGCGACCCCAGATTTCTGGGCGAGAGCTTTGTGGACGTGGCGTCGCGGGTGCTGGCTGGAGCCAGCGTCACGCCAATCGTGATTCCCGAGGCCGCGCCGACGCCGGCCATCGCCTATGCCGTGCGCCAGATGAAGACCTCCGGGGCCATCAACTTTACCGCCTCGCACAATCCGCCGGAGTATAACGGCATCAAATATTCGACCCCCGACGGCGCTCCGGCTCTGCCTGAAGTGACCCATCAGATTGAGGCGGCGATTGCGACATTGCAGAAGAGCGGCGCGGAGGTTCCTACTGCGAATCCGCCAGAGGGGGGCTTTGGGACGGCCGACGTTAAGCCCGCGTTTTTAAAACGCCTGGCCGAGCTGGTGGATTTGAAGGCCATCGCGAAATCTAGCATCAAGGTGGTCTACGACCCGCTATGGGGCGCGGGGCGCGGCTATACCTCCGATATTCTCCGCCAGGCTGGCGTGAGCGTCGAGACGGTCCACGATTATCGTGATGTGTTATTCGGCGGCCATGCGCCAGCGCCGGACGAGCCACTGCTGGGCGACGCCAAGGCGAAGATGCGAGAGACGGGCGCCCATCTCGGCCTGGCGACGGATGGAGATGCCGACCGCTTCGGCATTCTGGATGCGGACGGCACGTTCATTCAGCCGAACTACATCATCGCGCTGCTCTTCGATTACCTGGTAGAAACGCGCGGCTGGCGCAACGGAGTGGCCAAGAGCGTGGCTACGACCAACCTCATCAACGCCCTGGCCGATTACCATAAGGTTCCGCTCTACGAAACGCCGGTGGGCTTCAAGTACATCGGCGAGCTGATCAATGGCGACAAAATCGCCATCGGCGGCGAAGAGTCGGCGGGGTTGACTATTCGCGGCCACGTGCCGGAAAAGGACGGCGTGCTTGCCGGCCTTCTAGTGGCTGAGATGGTGGCCACTCGCGGAAAGAGCCTTGGCGCACAACTGAAAGCAATATTTGCCAAGGTTGGTTCCTTCTATCCGATTCGAGAGAACTTCCACTTGACCCAGGCGGGCATGGCCGCGTTCACTGAGAAGTTGAAGGCCGATCCGGTGGAGTTGAGCGGACGCAAGGTCGTCAGAGTGGTCAGGACCGACGGGCTGAAGCTAATTCTCTCGGATGGCTCCTGGGTCTGCTACCGCCTCTCCGGAACCGAGCCGGTGGTGCGGGCCTACACGGAAGCGCGCAGCGAGAAGGACGTGGAGACGCTCCGCGCGGCGGCCAAAAAATTTGTGCTCCAGTAGAAATGAGTTGGATTCTATGCCGGATGTGAAAATGCAATCCAAAACAGTCGCCTCTGACAGCCAACAGCAAGCCACACCACGCTCCCTGCGTAAGCGCATGCGGGAGTTTTCGCAGCGTATGTGGCGCCCGGTGGCGTCGGTGGTGGCCGTCGCATTGGCAATGCTGATCATCTGGCACGGAATCAACGGCAAGAATGGTTTGTTAGCATGGCAGCAGAAGCGCACTGAGGACCGCCAATTGCGCAAGGACATCGTCGACCTGCAGAAGGAAAATGCTCTCTTGCGCGAGCGCATCGAGCGCCTCAAGTCCGACCCTGACGCCATCCGTATCGCGGCGCACGGCCAGATGCATTACGTCAAGCCGAATGAGGTGATTGTCCCGCTGCCCGCCGAGCCGAATACGCAAGCCCAGCCCGCCGGAGCAGTGAAGTAAGCGGCCCCTGAACCCTTATCTCTGATTCCTGTTTTAGAAATCTACGTGCGTGCGCACCGACCCCACCCACACTGGTCCTCGGTCGCGATTGTAGCCGGGGTTGTTAATGTGCTGCACATCGATGGCGTAGAACAGTCCACGCCAGGCGTGCCAGTTGTAGTAGCTCTCCACGATGGTTTCGCGGCCATAGTTGAGCTTTCCGTCGCCCAGCAAAAACCCTAGCCCGCCCAGCCGCAAATAATTCTGGTGGTCGCGCTTGATAGCGTTCGTTACCACGGCCAGGCCGATCTTATCCGCCGGTCGATGCCAGCGCGTTCCCGCATAATCGCCGCCAGCCTCGACCGTCTGATCCACTTCCGTGTAGACGTAAGACTCGTGCTGGCCCTCATTCCATCCGAAGCGGCCAAAGACACGCAGGTTATCCGTCAGCTCCTGCTCGGTGTTGTATCCGAAGCCGTATTTAAGCGCGCCATAATGCTCATGAAGCAGGATGTTAGGCGTCTTGTCGGTTCCAGCAAGAAAAGCATTGACCGCCTCGCGATAGGTGCCCATGTGGGCGCGGTTGGCAAAGAAAATGATGCGCTCGGCGCCCTTGCGCTGGGCGACGAAGCTGTGGCGGAGTTCGAACTCGCCGTTGTGGCCGTGGGAGCGGCGCCAGTCCCAGTCCAGATCCATGCCGTTGGCCACTGTGGGCATGGCGAAGAAACCATAACGCAGGCTCCACTTGCGGTCGTCGTACTCGGCCATTCCGCCCACCGTGTAGCCGCGTGTATCGGCGGCGTAATCCCATGCGCCGTTGTTGTCCACCGTCCAGTTCATGAACTGCAAGTGACTGTCAGAGCCGGGGTTATTGACGTCGAAGAAATCGGGCAAGGTCATTTTGCCGATGCGGAACTCGATGCGGCGCACCGGCACGCTGGCGGCTACGGCGAAAGGGCCGGGCTCCTGACTGGCAGTCTCACCGGTGAGGCCGATGGTCTGGTGAATATCGTAGCGGGCCAGGTAGGGTACGGTGCTCAGGGTGGGGTTGCGCACCACGTCCAAGTTGGTAAAACCGGCCAGTCCCAGCGCCTGACTCAGTCCGCGCCCGCCTGAGCTCTCCACATCCAGAATCAGGTCGGTGTTGTATCGGATTGAACGCGTTGGCCTTACGGCGGTGTAGAAGGTGCCCAGCAAGGATGTCTTGTATTCCGTACCGCTCTGCAGGCTGTGTTCGCCTTCGTAGGGGGAATGGAAGGGCAGGTTCCCCTGGAAGATGATGTTGGCCTGTCCGGAGAGCCAGTAACGGCCATTGCTGTGGTACGGGGCCATGGTTACGATGGGCTCCTCCTGCGTGGCCGGAGGTGCGGGTGTCGACGCGCTGGGAGGGCGTTCAGCGCTGCTATGCTGGCTGTTCAGAGCGAGCGAGTTGAACATGAGGGGATTGGAATCTTCTGCCGCAAGCTGTTGCAAAGACGCACGTTGCGGCTGGGGCGCGGAGGGTAGCGCAGCAGGCGCCTGGGCGTGGGCGACGGCCACCGTCATCATCAAGTATGCCAGTCGGCAGACGAGCGTATGCCGTGGGCGGCAGAGCGTCGATGGTGCGCGGCGGGCGGGGAACATGAGAGGGTACTCCAATCGTATCGCGAGTTGATGGAGATAGGGATAAAATGGAGAAGCAACCATACCCCCACTCCGTAGATACCATACCGGGGGTAGGTATTGTCAAGCGAGGAGATCATCCATGTCCACCCACGATCGCGAAAAGGTTAAGTTGTTGCAACGATTGAAGAAACTGCGCGGCCAACTGGACGCCGTTGAGCGTTCGCTGGCCGCCGATGAGGATTGCGGCGGGCAACTGATGCTGCTGGCGGCGGTGCGCGGAGGCGTTAACGGATTGATGGGAGAGGTTTTAGAGACACACATCCGCTTTCACCTGGAGGACGGCGCCAAGGAGCAGATCGCCCCCGAGTTGGCCGAGGATCTCATCGACCTGGTCCGCGCCTACCTGAAATAAAAGGGGTTAGGGGCCAGCCACCGCAGCGACGAAGACCTGTCCCTTCACCCCGGCTAGCAAAGATCGCTCACGGGGGAGCCCGGCAGGGTCAGAAATCAGGGGTCCAAAGAGGCGGAGCCGGGAGACTTATGCGTAGATATGAGTGTGGATTTTAGGGGTATATATGCGTATTTATGCGTAGTTTTTAAGGATTTTTATGCGTCATTATGGATGAGTTTCCGGGAAATCTATGCGTAAATATGGGCGTGGGGACCTTACTTATTCGCCATCCCTTCGCTTTCTTCTCAGCCAAGGGCAGAGTTAGGGGTCAGTTGAGGTTTGAGAAGTGGTGAGCTGTAGCTTACCGGTTTTTCGAACACCGGGGAGTTCCAGCTCACCGGAAATTGGACAATGGTTGCGAAGTGTTCAGTATTCAGTTCTCAGTTGTCAGTTGTCAGATGTCTGGGGTCGGGGAACAGGGGTCAGAGAACAGGGAATTGTCACCCCAGCGACGAAGACCTGTCGCCGGGGACCCCGACAGGGAACAGTACCCGGCCACCTGCGATGTGAGGGACTGGCCGTCCAGGCGGACGCCTTCGGCAGAGCGGCAAGGAAGGCTCGAAGTTGCTCGTCAAATACTTGCGACAAGGCGAATTATGGATACTAATAAGCCACTCTAACAGCAGCAATGTTTTGCGGAGAGGCTCTTATAATAACGCCGGACCGTCTTGCCTGGTTGGACGCACCTACAGTCATACTTAAAGCAATCAGCAAAGTCATCGCAAGTCTTCAGCACACCCAAAAGAACGCGTGGATCGAGGCTTGCAGCGGTAGCCGTTTCGTAGTGAGACACCCAATTTGCCACTAACGCTGGAACATAAACCCCAACGATGTCCGCTTTTTGCTTTGCAGTCATCACCAAGCGATTAGATGCAGCCATCAGATCAATAGCCGAATTGATCGCATCCAATGCATTTGAAACCATCTTGCGATCACCTCGAATGGCAAAATCCAATGGAACCGGAATGCCCACTTTGGAGATAATCTGCAGCAACCGGTATTCCAAGTGTTGTCGAATCAAGGGCTCAGCCTGTTCGCTCTGACCAGCCCAAAGAAATCCTTCAGCCGCACTACGCAGGCGTTCGGCATCTTGTGCTTGCGTCATGAGGTTACCATCGGGAGGCGAGCCCTGCAGGTGTTGATGATGCCACCCGGTAGTGTTGTTGAGTTTATCGAAGTATATTTCTAAGAGGCCATCATGACTCAATACAATGACCTGAAACCCGTTTTTATTTAGCGGTAGCCCTACCTGAGTGCGCAAGACCTCCATCAACGCATATTGGTGTCCGGCATCGAAACTAGAGGTTACGTCATCCAAAATGATGAAGCGCGCTGTTGGTTTACGTTGTAGTGACGCACTTAAAAAGATCGAAATTGCGAGTGCATTCCGGTAACTCTCAGACAGTAATGGCATTGCACTCATATTTTTCAGACCAAAAAAGTTCTCCAGTCGAAGGTTCAGTTCTATTGATTGCTTATTCTGTTCAATACTTGGAACGATGTGTTTTCCAGATGCAATCGTCTCGTACATATCCTTGTACTGCTTCGTCATGGCAGAGATGAGTTTTCCCGAAAGGCGCGCTTCAGCTTCCTCAAATATCTGGCAAGCTTTGTCAATGAACACCTTCCAACGCTTCCGCTCATTGATCTTGCGATTGGTACTGGTAATTAAGCTATCTAATCGTGTCAATTGTTCCAGTGCACTCTTGATACGCTTTGCCTGCTCCACCTGTTCGATGAGCATCACGAGAGATGAAGGCAATGAACCTTCGATCGTACCCTTTTCAGCTTTCAACTGCGCTATTTGTGCATTGCGTTCAGCGTCGAGCTTTGATAGGCGCTCGACTATAGCTTTCAGATCCCTCTCTGTCCCCTGCCCTGTTCCGAGCGCGGTATTAACTGTTCCATAGACATTATCATTAGCTTTGGCTAGTGGAATTAACCTCGCCTCAAGTTTCTGCAAGCGGCTCGCACATGCGGCGACCTTCCATGCCTCGCCGAACTTCGTTGCGGCCTCATCAGCAGCCTCATATTGCTGCAACTGCTTCACAACAAATTCGTATGGGGGCGTCGCTGGAATGGACTCACAAGCCGGGCACCTGTACCTATCTGTCCAACTTCCATCGTCGAACACCCGACGCACGGCAAGGTATAGTTCGTGGAATGACGCGCCTCTGGTAGCAACGAAAGCAATGTCCTTTGACCGGCAAAGTTCTTGCAACTTTTGTTGTTCTGCAGTTTCACTGGCAAGTGGTGCAAGACCTTCAAGGCTTGCAATATCTCCTATGATGGTCTTCAGCCGTTCCTGATCTTCGCTTTTCTCGGCCACCCGAATCGCGGTGCTGACGCTTTCAAAGTCGATCTTATCCAGCGCCACGTTTTCGCACAGAGGTTTAAGTAGAGATTCACCAACAAGAACCTTGACCACATTCGAAGCGGCCTGTATGAGATCAATTGGGTCCAGTAGTGGAAGTCTGGTCAGCGCAAAGTAATCCTTTCGGAGTACTTGCTTGATCTGTGTGATTTGCCCAATCGAAGCCGCTGCCGTGGCCTCCAGCCACTTGATATTTGAATCTGTGTTGAAAGCCATCGTATTCGCTACGGCCAACAATCCTTGCCGCACATCCGCTAGTTTCGATAGACCCAATAGTGATGAAAACGCCTTGCCGCGTTCGAGCGGTGAATCGAGTAAGAATTTAACAAACGTCTGGTGATCGAGCAGTACTGCTTCATCCGCCAATGTAGAGAGCAGGTCTTCTGGTTTTGCATAACCACTCGGGCTGGTCACAGTTCGCTTCCCGTTGACGTCTCTCACCACATTGATGATGATGTCTGGAGATGATCCATCGTCTGGGGTAAACGTCAGGACAATTTCGGCGCGGCGCTTCGTGTGGAACCTGTTGCAATAGTATTCGTTTGCTGACTCCGTCGCCGGCATGCGATCTAGCTTGGGAATTGAATCTGTGATAGCGTATGCAATACCTTCAAACAGTGAACTCTTGCCTAGGCTATTCGCTGCGAAGATGGAGTTGATTGCATCGCTCATGAACTTAATCTCAAGCGGCTGGCCTTCGTTCCTGATGCCGCGGAAACCCTCAATTTTGACTGATGTAAGGAAATAGCGTGTCATTTAATCGCCCCAGTCTTAGGCTGATCTAAATGTTTGAGTACAGCTTCGTTAAACTTCTGCCGCGATACGGTACGCTGTGTTGTGTTCTCAGAAAGCGGTAGCAATGCAGGTAACTGAGCTCTCAACACGGCGGCAAACTCTGCATCCACTGATTCCATATACTTATAGAACTTGTCGATATTCTGAGCAGCTGGAAGAGCGGGATCGAAGTCGAAGGTCATATTCCAAACCTCTTCAAAATATGAGACGAATCAGTACACTTGCCAGTCGTGCCAAAAGAGTGATTGAAGATGCTCCTGATTGGACTAAGGGAAGAATTTTACATCTATTGCCACAGCGATGTCCAACATAATAATTCAATATGGAGGTAGAAAGGTCGATCAGACGCGGCGTCTATTAGTTGGTGAGTGCCGGCAAATGTAATGGTAAGGTTTATCACGACTTCGCCGTGGGGGTTGATTATTACAACAGGAGAACAATTTTATGCGGGGGTTGGAGCCTCCGCCTTAGAGTTTGGGAATATGTCTCAAGTGATTTTCTGGCGCGGGCTCGCAATGGGTCTGCTATGCGCGGCCAGTCAACCCCGCGGCAAACAGGCGTTTATCCACGCGGGACATCCGGCGGCCGGCTCCGTTGCGCAGCAAGGGAGTGTGATGAATCTCTGTAAGGTACTCGGCGATGGGCCATAGATCAGTTTCCGCGGTCATCCAGCCGATGCGATCGAAGCGCTTGAGGTTCATGGGACGGGAGTAGCTGCGCAGAGTCTTCTCACGGGAAAGATTATAGTAGTGCTCGAAGTAGGACATGACGAGTTCACGCAGGCTGCGGTAGACCGGCTCGCGGAATCTCAGCCCGCTGAAGTTCGATTGGGCGATCGCACCCCAATGGCCATGCTGCTTGAAAATTGCGAGAACATGGTCGTCGTCGCGCACCGCCTCCATATCGAGCAGCAATGGCGGATAGCCCTGGACCCGGAGCGCCGCGGCGCCGAAGAGAGCACCTTCGATGCAATGGGCAACTTTATCGCGCAGTACGCGGCGAGGAGAACGAATGGTGTCGCCATCCGGCTCTTTGTTGTATGCGATTTCGGTGTCGAGAAAGCGCTGAATTCGCTCAGGCGTTTTGAGCGCTTTTAGAACACGAGTTTCTCTGGCATTGAGGCCGAAGCTGGACATTGGAATCAGAGTACCTTTCATGGCGAACAAGAAGATTTCATACGGGGGAGCAGCGTTGATCTTAACCAATTTAGTTTATCCGATGCGAGAAGGGATATAATCGGCCAGATCAGATTATCATCCGCGTTCGAGGTTCTACGCGGAAAGGAAGCGGGCAGCGCGTGCGGAGTGCGTTTTCACTGGTCAAGTGGTATATGGATTGCGTCACCGATGCCGGCGATGCCGCAATTCTGTATTGCGCCGAGTTGAAATGGCGCGGAATGCACCTGACTTATAGCAGCGTTTTGACAGTGAGTGAGGGGTTGGTCGAAACCAAGACTTCGATGGCCGGTTATCGACTTTCCACGAGCGATGGAAATATTGTTGTCGAGTTTCCGCGGCTGGAGGTTTCTGGGAGTTGGAAAGCGGATGCTGTGCCTTATCAGCGCACAGTCTTTGAGAATGCAGCAGGAGCGGTGGAGTGGAAGTGCCTTCAGCCAAGGTCGTTGGTCAAACTAAGAGCTGGCGAGCGGGAGTTGACGGGCCTTGGTTATGCCGAATGCCTGACATTGACAGTGCCTCCGTGGCAGTTGCCGATGCGACAACTGCGCTGGGGAAGATTCGTTTCACCGGAGGAATCTTTGGCGTGGGTTGACTGGCAGGGCGAGTACTGCACGAGCTTTGCAGTTCACAACGGGCGGGCGTGGGAGACGCTGTCGGTGTCGGACTATGAGGTCGCAATTCCTGGAGCGAGCCTGCGCATGGAGGAAAGTTTTCCTCTTCGCGCCGGGCGACTTGGGGCAACAGTGATTCCCGGAGCGCCGACGCTGGGCAAGCTGCTCCCTCGCTCGTTGCGCGACACTGAAGAGCGGAAGTGGAGAAGCCGCGGAAGATTGGACTCGCAGAACGGAAGCAGCCATGGCTGGGTGATTCACGAGGTGGTTCATTGGAAGCTATGATGCGCACTCAACTCTCCAAGACGCTCTACGGAGCCTTGTTTGTCGTGGTGCTGCCGCTGGCGCTGGCGTTGTGGGCTTATGGCGCGCGAGACGCAGTGCACCTTGCGGCAATGCACGAGCCGGTTTTGGGAGCGGTGCTGACGGCGCTGGGTTTGGCCGTCATGCTGACGGGGATGGTCTCGCTCTGGCACTACGGAGGCGGCTTGCCGATGAACGCATTTCCACCGCCGCGTTTTGTTGAGAAGGGAATCTATGAGCTGGTTCCGCATCCGATCTATGGCGGGTTCGTGATTGTCTGCGCGGGCGTCAGCATCTATTTTGGCTCAGCGAGCGGATTGTGGCTTGTTACGCCGAGCGTGGCTCTGGCCAGCGCGGCGCTGGTGCTGGGTTACGAAGTGCCCGATCTGCGGAAGCGATTTGGAGTGCGGAGATTTTCTTTGTGGCTGCCCATGGATCGGCCTGAGGCTCCGACGCTGCTGGAGCGATTTCGGGTTTATCTGGTAGTGCTGCTGCCGTGGCTGGCGTTGTATGAGTTGTTATGGCGAGTGGGCGGGGCAGAGGGCGCGGTGAGCACGTACCTGCCTTTCGAGAGCAGCCTGCCGGTGATGGAGCAGACAGAGATTCTCTACGCCAGCACGTATCTTGTTGTGTTGCTGACTCCATTGCTCGCCGCCTCGGGACACGCACTGCGGCGTTTTGCGCAACGCGGCCTGATCGCGATGGCGCTCATCTTTCCGCTCTATCTGCTGTTGCCGGTTTTTGTTCCGCCGCGCCCTTTCACGCCGGCTACTCTCATGGGCCAGTTGCTGATGTGGGAGAGAACGCCCTACTCGGGAATCGCCGCCTTTCCGTCGTTTCATATTGTCTGGGCGTTGATTGCCGCATCCGCGCTGGCCGAGGGAGGGCGATGGAGGAAGATCTTCTGGTGGACGTGGGCTGTGCTGGTGGCTGCCAGTTGCGTGACGACAGGGATGCATTCGATAGCCGATGTACTGGCGGGGATTGTTGCGTTTGTGCTGGTGGTTCGCGCGCGGGAGATTTGGATGGCTATGCTGCGTGTTGCGGAGCGAATTGCAAACTCGTGGAAGGAATGGCGGATCGGGCCAGTGAGAATCATCAACCATGGCGGATACGCGGCCGCCGGTATTCTTATAGGAATAAGTCTCATCGACACATTGCTGGGTCCCGGGCACGAACTGCTGACGGTCAGCATCTTCCTTTGCTCGACCATCGGAGCTGCGCTTTGGGCGCAGTGGGTAGAGGGTTCACCCTCACTGCTGCGTCCCATGGGCTTCTACGGAGGCATGTTGGGAGCCATCCTGGGTGGAACTTGTGCACTTTGGATGCATGTGAACCTGTGGGTGGTGCTGGCGGCAATTAGCGTTGCCGCGCCATGGATACAGGGCATGGGCAGATTGCGCTGCCTGGTGCAGGGCTGCTGTCATGGGCGCGCGGCAGAGACAGTACCGGGGATTCGCTACACGCATCCTCGCTCGCGCGTCTTCCGCCTGGCGCATCTCGCCGGTGCGTCTGTGCATGCGACGCCCGTCTATTCCATTCTGTGGAACGGAGTTGTGGGAGTGGCGCTTCTGCGCCTGCTGCAATTGCACTCTTCCACGACATTGATTTGCGGCGTGTACCTATTGCTCTCGGGCGCCGGGCGCTTTGTTGAGGAGGCATATCGCGGCGAACCTCAGACCTGGATCATCTGCGGACTGCGCTTCTACCAGTGGATCGCCGTTCTGGCCGTTGTTGCCGGGGCTGTGATTACATGCATTCATGGCCCGGAGCTGCAGTTGAGTTTTGCATTCCGCACCACCTCACTTCTGGTTGCCGCGGGATGTGGCGCTGTGGCGTGGTTCACAACAGGAATCGATTTTCCTGAGTCGTCGCGACGTTTTGCCCGCCTGACATAAGGGCAGCCGGAGTTCCCGACAAGCGCAACCCGGCCAAGTTTATTATTCTGGAATGTGACTACAGGACCAACCACAGACATCAAGTCTCCATCCCGGATGCGGTTCCTCCGATCCTTTGCCCGATGGCTGGTTATCGGCGTGGCGCTCCTTTGGTTGCTTGCGGCGCTGATGCTGGTGGCCGCCCGGTGGATCGATCCACCGACAACCGCGGTACACATTGAGCGCCGCATGCAGGCCTGGATTCACCATAAGCCTTATCATGAGCGCTACAAATTCGTTCCGCTGAGCCAGATTTCACCCGACTTTCAGCACGCCGTTATCGCCGCAGAGGACGCGCGCTTCTACCAGCACTATGGGTTCGATTGGAACCAGATCCAAATCGATGCGGAAGGGGATTTGGAAGGCGGTCGCACGCGCGGAGCTTCAACGCTCACACAGCAACTCGTAAAAAACCTCTTCTTCGGAACGGGCCGCTCGTTTCTCCGCAAGGGTGTGGAGACCACACTTGTACCGGTGGCCGAGTTGGTCCTCGGCAAGCAGCGCATTCTGGAGCTCTACCTCAACGTGGTCGAATGGGGCCCTGGAATTTATGGCGCAGAGGCGGCATGCCGAACATACAACGGAACCGCGGCGCGTAATATCGGCCGGGAAGAGTCGGCGCGGCTGGCAGCGATTCTGCCGGCTCCATTGAAGCGACGGCCCGAGCGCATGAATCACTACAGCGAGATTATTCTTGAGCGTATGCGGCAGGTGGGTTGGTAAAAGCGAGCGAAGATCGCTTTCACGTGGAGCTGTGAGGGGGTGGAGAGAATGCATCACCGTCGGCGCAGATGCTGAACGGGGATGCGTTTGGCCGGTTGAGTCTACTGCACGGTGAGGAGAACGATACTCGTTGCCGTGGTCGTGCCTGAGGTGCCGGTTAGGGTGATTGTGTAGGTTCCCGCTGTGGTGCCTGAATTGCTGTTGCCTCCTCCGCCACCACCACCCCCTGCGTTGCCACCGCCGCCACATGCGATGACACCATCAGAGAGAACCACGAGGAGTGCCAATATTCCGAGCATTGTGCGCCAGCTACAGCGCCGCGCCGGAATGCCGAAGAGCAAAATACAAGCTAGAGTTGCACCGCCAGTCACATACCAGGGGGTTCGAGGGCGCGCGGGATACAACATACGGGCTGTCGATGGCGCTGTGGTGTAAACAGTGAGGGTGGCTGTTACAGCAGTTGTGCCGGTAATATTTACGGGGCTGGTCGAGCCAAAGCTAAAGGTGGGTGGGTCTTGGATCTGGGCCACATTCGGGCCGGAGTAAGTGGTCGAAAGGATAACGCTCCCCGTGAAGCCTCCGCCGGGCGTGACGGTGATGGTTGATGTATTTCCTGAAGTTGCGCCTGGAGTGACAGTAACAGGTGTTCCGCTGACTGAGAAGCCTCGAGTCGTAAGATTTTGATAGGTCGCAAACTGATGAATGGCAGATCTTCCCGTACCTCCAGCCGTTTGCACAGCCAATCGCATTGCGTAGGTCGTTGCAGGTTGCAAATTAGATAGGGGCAAAACACCCGTCACAGGTGAGGCTTGATTCTGGTCACCACCGATAGAAGCAGACCATGAGCTTGACGCAGTGAATGTGGACAGAGTCGGATCGGTCCCATATTCCATCCACGCCGTAGCTGGAAATCCAACACTGATACCACTGCTAATACCACTGCTATAAGCATTTCCGGTCACAAAAACAGAAGTGCTTGGCCAAACATCGTCAATGGAGGTCAGCGTCACTGTGGGCGCTGTCGAAATGATGCCTGTACCAGTCAGCGGGATGGTATGTGGACTACCCACTGAATTGTCGGTGATTGTCAAGGTGCCGGTGTATGGCGCAGCGCTTGTCGGAGTAAAGGTCACTACCAGCGAACAAGCCTTACCGGCTGATAGCCCCGTGCAATTCAGCGCTTGCACTGTGAAAGGCCCGGGAGTCACGGTCACGGAAGTGACTGTGTAGCTGACCGAACCAACACTAGTCAGGAATGGGTGAAGGGTTGATGTAGTATTCGGCGGAACTTCTCCAAAGTCGATACTTGCCGGCAGATTCGCTTGCGCCTGTGCTGCGGATATATTGATACTGAGCGAGTTTGATAACCCGCCTCCAGGCGCCGGATTCTCTACTGTGATCGTCGCAGTCCCGGCATTTTGAAGCAGATTTGAGGGCACTGTAGCCCAGAGCGGTTGATTATTGCCTATCATTCCACCATAGATCTGCGTACTGAGATTTTGTCCATTCAATTGAACGACGGAAGACGGGACGAAGTTGATTCCAACAACAAACAAATCCGTGTCAGCGCCTCCGGCAGGAAGCGAAACAGGATATGTGCTTTGAATGGAAGGGGCAGGGTTAACAATCGGCAATGAAAGAGTATTCGATGCTCCTGCATAGGGCGATACTACCTCAAGGGCTATGGATGATCCGGCTTGATTCGAAAGACTGATATTGATACTTGCCTGCATATGCGACGAATCAATGAATGCACTGGGGACAGGAAGCCCATTGACTTCGACCGTATCAGAGATGTCAAAGCTGGAACCGAACAGCGTGACGGTTATTGTGCCCAAATTTCCAAATATAATGGCAGTTGGAGAAAAACCTGTGAGTGCTGGGGCTGTTTCTTGTCCTATAACGTGCAGTAATCCGGGAGCCGTGTAGGTTGCGCCACCTGGAAGGGTAGCGGTAACGTCCGTCCAGCCAGCGGTCAGAGCTGGCGGTGTCGCGGTCAATGTGTTTACATCCACAAACGTGGTTGCAACCGGCACTCCCCCAAAACTGACCACTGAGCCCTGTTGAAAGCCGCTGCCGCGAATGGTGATTGTCTGATTTGCCGGTGCCGGAACGAACGCAGGCTGAACATTTCCGATGGAGAGCGGGACGGTGTTGAGCACCATCTCCGTAATGCCCGATGCCGTCACACTAAACAAGTATTGCCCTGTTGGATCAATTGTCAGGATGTGATTTTGATAAATATTATTTGGTAGAGAGACATCGAGATAAGGAAAGTGTTCCGGGAATGCAACGATTCCTATCGATTGCATATGCTGCACATCTGCAATATCCACGACGCCAGAGTTATGGTTTCCTGCCTGGTAAAAAAGTGCTCCGCTTGGATGCAGCACGGAGCTTTCCGCCCCATAGCCAGTCCCCCCTGTGTCACTCATAGGATCGGAACTCTCTTCATAAAGGGTTCCAATTGCATTGAGGCTGAAATCTGCAAATTGCTCAGTAGGTATCGTACCTTCGACTGACAATGAGGAACCGATCACTGTACCGTCTTCGTTAGCCGAAGCCTCAAAGGACATTCCCCATTCGGATGCCGTCGGAAGTTCCATGGGGTTCGCCGGAACATTAATGCCGGTATTTACATTCCAGAGGCCGAATGATCCATAAACGGAGCCGGATTCGGAAGGGATCAGACCATCCGAGACATACGTAAGAAGGACATTTTCCCCGGCGTTGGTCGAATTCCATGCATACCCCCTGATGGGATTTCCCAAGGTATCCCGCGCCCAGTCCCCGCTCATCGTGCCCGGGTTGATTAAGAACAGGGTTCCGTTGCTGCCCAGCAGTTGTCCGTTCGAGAGCTCGATGACTCGCCCCGGGGAGATCGGCGTGGAAGAACCAATCGCTTTGCCTGGATCAATGTCGTAGCCCGTTCCTGGGTTGGCAAGGCCAATCATATGGATCAGGTTCGCGCCCGCGTCGGCAATCCACAAGCGGTTGCTATCCGGCGATAATGAAATACCGGCGAACTGTGAATTTGTAGACTTTCCAGAGACAGGAATCAGCGGAGCAAGCACCTTCTGGTTGATCGCATCGATAACCTCCACCTGATTTCCATGCGCGGCGTAGAGCAGTTGACGCACGGAGTCGTAAGCCAGAAACGTGGGGCTGGTGGCAAACGGGTAGATTGTACGACTCTGCGCATACTGAAAGGCTTTGGAGGCAGTTGAAGTGCTTCCCATGGATTGCAAGGTAACATCCACCACGCCCGGTGTTCCTGGTGGCGTTGTAACAGTGATTGTCTGATAAGGAGGATAATTGGTTTGCAGCGGGTTTGCAACGACGGTGGCTGCCTTTCCTCCAATTGTAACCTGTATATCGCTTACCGGTATATTGGATAAACCAGTACACAGCAAATCGATGGAGTCACCTCCCTGCGGGGATCCAATACTGTCAACCACTCTGATGATTTGCACTGGATACTGGTATGGTTGAAGTGGAACCGTCGGCGGTGTGGTTGCAGTCATATCCTGAGCCAGCCATACTGGTCCGTCTGACGACGTTCCTGGACCAACTCCGAAAACCATCCCCGTGGAATCGGCTGCTTGCCAGTCCGTGAATGTAGTGGGCGTCGGTGGCAAGCCAGTAAAATAATCTGCCACAAATGTTGAATCAAATGTGTTCATATCAATAGCTTGCGTGTGTTGAGTATTGTTTGAGTAGGTATCGCCATAGAGGGTATTGCCATCCGCGCTGAAGAATATTCCATAGCAGGCAAAGTAATTCACATCAGTACCACCCTCAAATGTGACTCTCTGATAGATGACGTCGAAGTTCGCATCAAGAATCATCAGCGATGGAGTGTAGCCGGCCACATCGGACGCGCAGATGGCATAACGGCTCCCGCCTCTATTCACAGCGACAGCACTAACCATGCCACCCGCAAGGTAGTTATAGATGGGAAGTCCAGTCGTCCCGTCCACAATCTGCACACCTCCCTCGTCAATGGAAGCAATCATGATTCGGGTATAGTCGCTGCTGCGGGTCAGTTGCGCCGGCGCTCCGCTCAAATATCCGCCGTAGTTCTGCTCCGCGTTGGTGAAGTGATTCCAGTAGGTAGTGATACCAGAAGAAGTGGATCCGTTCGCGGCCGTTACGATCAAATCCCCGGTTGCGGTATAGACCAGCGACGTAATTCCCAATCCCATCCCGGGCAACACGTACTCTCCCGTCTTTGCATAAGTAGTAGTGCTGAAAAACAGGATCGTGGCAACGGAGTTCCCCACTGCAATCGTGGCGCCATCGGGTGAAATGTCGAGCGTGTTTGGCGATGGAACCGTAATGGAGCGGATCAGGTGGTAGTCCACCGTGGAGAGGACATCCACGCGATCCAAATACTGCCAGGCGGTAAAAATCTGTTGGTGGGCCGTGTCAAGCGCCATAACACTCATACTGTAGTTGCCGCCCAAATTATATGGGATATAGGCTGAACGGTTAGTGGCAGCTCTACCCAGCGTACCGAGACAAAGCATTCCGAGCGAAACCAGCAACATCACTCGAAGACGCCATAGCCAGATTGATGAACTGGTTCTCTTGTGTACGTGACTTGTGGTTGCAGCGGAAATGGATGGCGAAAGACAGACTAGCGTAAATATCCAGTGCATTTCAACCCCCCAAAAATAAACACAAGGATTCTAGCAAAACGCCAGCAATTTGAAAACTATATTTGTGAAGTCGCGATTATCTCTGATTCGGTGAGAGACGCTGGGTCGGGATGAGGCCGAATCAAGGGTTCAAGGCGAAAAGTTTTTGGGAATGTCAACATGAAGTGACAGAAGGTTGAAGGTGGCAGAGGCTGGGTTAATTGCCTGACTGCGCGCGCATGGAGGCAATAGCGGAGGTGAGGTCTTTGGCGAGGGTTTGCTGGGCGGCTTCGGTGAGTTTGGCGCTCTGGCTAGTGAGATAAAAGACATCGATGGCGGTTTCGCCCTCGGTGTCGATGAGGGCTACCTTGATGTCGCACTTGTGAGTGCTGAGAGTGAGAGCGATCTGGCGGAGGAGGCCGGGCAGGTCCTGGGCCACGACTTGCAGGATGGTGGAGTGGGTAGAGGATTCGGAGTCGAACTCCAGGCGGGTGGGGACCATGACTTTGATGTTGGCGGGATGGTTCTGGTGACGGCGGGCTTCGAGCATGGGCTCGACGGCGAGTTTGCGCGCGACCACATCGTGGAGATAGGCGAGGAAGCGATCGCGCTCGCCGGGATTGAGCTCGATGGTGCGGAAGACGTCGCTGAACTGGAAGTTGTCGACAATGACGCCGGCGTCGTTGGAAAATGCGTCCGCCTTGACAATGTTCATGCCCCATGCGGCGAGGGCGCCGGCGATGTCGGCAAAGAGGCGGGCGCGGTCGCGGGTGATGACGGTGAGGTCAAAGAGCTGGCGGTGAGGGCGGAGATCGAGCTGGACGGTATCGCTGCTGAGACTAGCGGCTAACAAAAAGTGATCGCGGATCTGCTCGGGTTGGCGGGTTTGCAGATAACGCCGCGGCAGGCCTTCGAGGAACTGGCGGAGCGCGTCATGCTGCGCGGTGGGAAGTAAGGTGCGGAGGCGGTTGAGCAGGGAAGGGTCAAGGTCAGCGTGATAGCGGATCTCGTCAACCGAGCGGTCCATGCAGTTGGCGGTGGAGATATAAAGCTGCCAGAGGTTTTCTGCCTTCCAGGGGGTGAGGGCGTCGGGGCTGACGGCCTTGATGTCAGCGAAGGTAAGCAGGGTGAGCATCTTGAGCATCTGGGGGTTGCCGATCTTATCGGCGAAGGCACGAACGTTTTCCAGGTCGAAGATGTCGCGGCGCAGGGTGTTGGACATTTCGATGTGAAAGCGAATGAGGTTGAGGACGGTCTCTCGTTCTTCTGCGTCGAAGTCCAGCCGGGCGAGGAAAGCGTCGGCCAGCTCAATGCTGGAGGTGATGTGATCGCCGGTGCGGCGGGCCTTGCCCGTGTCGTGAAGCAGGAGAGCGAGGAGAAAAAGGTCGAGGCGTTCGATTTCCGGCAATAGCTGAGCAAGGCGCTGTTCGTATTCAAGGGTGGGCTGGCGCAGGCCGTGGACATTGTCGATGGTGAGGAAGGTGTGCTCGTCGACGGTGTAGCGATGATAGCTGTCGCGGATCACCAGGGCGTCGATGCCGTGGAATTCGGGGATGAGCATTTCCAACACACCGAGGGCGTGCATAGTGCGAAGTGTATGAGCGGCGTGTGGACCGAGAAGCACCGCGCGGAGGGCGTTCCACAGGTAAGGGCCTTCAGGGATGTGGATGGCGAGCGCGGCCAGAGCGTCGGTAATGCGGTCTTCGGCAGTTTGCGAAAGCGTGTAGCCGTGCGTAGCCATGAGAGCGAAAATGCGCAGGATGGCTCCGGTGTCGTTGAAGCGCGCGCCGGGAGCGATGTCGATGCGGCCCTGGTCGAGAAAAAAGTCGGTGCCGGTAATGGGAGTGTGGCGGCGGCGGAACTGACGGTAGAAGCTAACCGGGGCGGGGACGTGTTCCATCAAGAGAACGGCGCGGCGATAGATGACGCGGGCGTGGCGATAGTAGGTGCGCATCCAGTAGGCTGGGTCGGCGGTGCCGCGGGTTTCCAGGCCAATGGAGTTAGCGGCGGCTTCGTCCTGCGATTGCCAGTCGAGGGTGTTGTCGTCGCGGCCGTGGCGGAAGTGAAGAAAACAGCGGACGGCGGCGAGGAAGTCGAAGGCGGCTTCGGCATCTCCGCGTGCGCTTTGGAAGACACCTCCGAGCTGGCGGGGCCACTCCTTGGTTTCCTTGAGGTGGAAGAGCATGGCGAACCAGACGGCGAGGTTGTAATCGCGCAGGCCGCCGGGGCAGTCCTTGAGGTTGGGCTCGAGGTGGAAGATGGTGTTGCCGAATTTGGCGTGGCGGGCGCGGGCGATTTCGCCGAGCTTCTGGGTGATGGGGTTCCACTCGCTGAGGAACAGGCCGGGCAGCACGGTGTTGTGAAGCTGCTGGTAGAGGGGAAGATGCCCGGCAAGGAAGCGGCGGTCGAGGGTGGCCAGGGTGAATTCGAGGTTGACGGGATCGAAGCGCCCGGCCTCCTTGAGGGTGCGGTAGCAGGGGCTGGCGCGGAGGCCTATCTCCCACATTCCCTGAACGATAGCGCGGACGGTGTCTTTAGAGTGTGTTTCAGTTTTTTCATCGGCAAAGACGAAGAGCACATCGATGTCGGAGTAGGGGAAGAGATCCTTGCGGCCATAACCGCCCAGGGCGAGCAGCGCGACGTTGCCAGGCTGCTGGCCGGCGAAGGCGCGGCGCCACATTTCAATGAGGATGCGGTCGACAACCGAGGATCGTCGCCGGATGGCGGCGGCGCCGTCCCCGGTGCGTTCGCAGGTCAGGCGGACGAGCTCCATCTCCCGCGTATACTGCTCCCGAAGATCGTCAACCGCCAAAGCGACTGGATTCATAAGGTTGTTGGTGGCTTGCCTTCGCGTGAAAGGATTGTTAACAGAATAAGCGATATTGGCGGAAAATGGGGAATTTTGGCTGGCCGGAAGGCGGAAAAAGTGGTGGGCGGGCGCAGCCTTAAAAGCCACAGAGTGGCTTTGGAAGTACACTAAATCTGCATTTTGAGGGCTTTGGAGTGCAGGAAAAGTGTGCTTCTACATACACCGATTTCTGGCAAAGTTGGGTACAAGTTGGATGGCGGTGTGTCAGGGAAGAGCAGGCGAAAAGACCTTGTCTAGACCTAGTCTAGTTGGGGGACTGGCTGAGACAGTTTTCAGTTGTCAGTTATCAGTTGTCAGGGATCAGTGCCCGGCCATCTGCGGTGGTCCAGCGGCCTTCGGCTGAACGGTAAGGTGGGCTCTGGGTTATCCGAAAACGCTTCCGACTAACCGACTTTGCAGGACTAACCGAGAGAAGTACCTCTCCATCGCAAATACTCGGATGTTTGTCTGTTAGAGCGCTTATGTCTCGAGCGATCGATCGCGAGCTACTTTTGGGAGTTTTCTATTTTGGAACACGTGGGTTTTGCAGAAATACCACATAACCGCGAAACCATGGACTTTCTGCAATATAGCCTGGCGCGTCCCAATTGCCTCCTTGGATGAGTCCGATTTTGAAGGGCATAGTCAACTGGCTAACGCGTGGCAAATAGGCGGAATAGTTATCTATGGTGTGCCGCCCTTGATAAGTCTGCACCACAACCTCGTCCACGATTCCGCGCAACCGATTGACCTGGCTCGGGTCAACACGGCTGCTCCAGTCCAGAAGGCCGGTGATGCCGAGACGATATTCAGAGGGCAAACGTTGGCGCAATTGCTGGAGAAACTCGAAGTATTCCTGCAAATGAAGCGTATGCGCATCAAAATCAATTTGCACTCCGACGACGTTATTTCCAGCCCGTTGCCAGCGATGTAACTGCGCGATCAGGATTACGTATTCGCGCGGAGTCCAGTGCAAAGTATGAACGCGATAGGCAAGCCAAACGTCAGCCTGCTGATTATGGGGCACCGTAGGTCCCTGGGCAATAAAACGCACCTGCGACTCATCACCGTGTTTTGCTTCGATCTGTCCCTGCAAAACATAAACACAGCGCGCCTGCTTTAACACCGGCTGCGGCGTAACGCCGCTCCACAACCAAAATGCATCGTAGTTCGAAGCATCAACGGTGCTGGCGGCGATGCCGGGCGCGCAAAAGAGCAGGCCGAGAGAGAGCAAAACAAAACGCGCCATGATGTTTACCAATAATATTTCAACGACTTTGCCCAAGTGGTGCCGGGATATTCTTTTTGCAGCATTTGAAACCACTGCTTGCGTGTATCTAACGGAATATCCTGTTTGCCACAACCGTTATTGCCGGAAGGCGCATAGCATCGGACAGCGCGATAAAGCGCATAGGCTCTGGCCTGGCCATCGGCCTGCTTGTTGGCAATCACATTCAAATAGGCATCCAATCTTGAATAGTCGATTCCGGGAAACAAGGAGTTGCTGCCTCCAAGGTCCGTCTTTGGCGGCACAGAGTCCTGTCCATAATGAACGCCATAAATCCGCACCAGTTCGCCTATGCAATTCAGGCTTTGCGCATCGTTTCCATCGCATTGTAAGGTAGAGGCGACTTGCCGCAATGAAGGGCATCGATACTCCGAGTTTTTGCTCTCGCCGTTATCAACAAACGGGGCCAATAGATCGGACGGATGAGACGGCAAGAGGGTCAGGTCGGCCTGGAAGGCCTGGTATTTTCCGCCCGTCAGTTCCTTGTAAAGCAGCGTGTACAAGGCGGCAACGATCACATCCGCGTTCTCCTTCGGGTCTTTGATTCGCTGGCGCAGCATCCCAGCGCTGGCAGAGTACTCGACGAGGATGGTGCGGATAGCCTTGTCTCGAATCGGCGAATCTGGCGCGAATACACGATCGACGTGTTCGGTGCGTAGCTCAAGCCCGGCAAGAGCCAATTGCAACTGCTCAGACTGCAAAGGCAACTTGGCTGATGGCAACATCTGCAGCAACAGCTTGTGCTCTGCATCAAACTGCTTGCTGGCGTCCAACGCCAGAACGCGCAAAGTTTGCTGACTGAAGGCAAAGTAGCTCAGCCTCGCATCAGTCAGGTTAGGCAGCAGAGCCAGCGCCTGCTCCGGTTTGTTGTCGACATAAATATGAAAAGCAGCAAGCAGATACTTATAGAGCGCCGGGTTACTCGCGAAGCGGTCTTTTTGCGCCTCGAGGTCCGCCAAGGTCAGTGGAGTGGCGGGGTTTGGGCCATCCGATCGCATTCTCATCAAGTCGATAATCGCCAAAAACTGGGGCGACCGAATCTGGTCAATTTTCACTGAGGCCAGTAATTTAGCGTCGGCTTCCTGAACCAGATCATGTATGGTGACATTGTTTGCGCCCTTTTCCGAATTGGCTAACGCGCGATCAAAAGCCTCAGCCAACCGCGCCTGATCGTCACCCAGCCAATAGACTCGCCGCAGCAATCCCCGCGCCGAAACAGAGTATATTCCATGAGGAAAATCGTGAAGATAGGAGTTGAAGGCGTCTTCGGCATCCTTCAAATTGTCTTTGTTGACATTACTCAGTTGCAGATCTCCCCATTGTCCAAAGGCCATCACCTGCGCGCTGTTGAGCAATGTCCGTCCAACCATGTAACGTGACGTTTCCTTCAACCAAGGGTTCGCGCTGTTCTTGAGGCTCTTGAAATTGTTGAGTGCCGCAAGGAAATCACCGGAGTAAAATGCGTTTGCGCCCGTGATATAGACAGCAAACTCGCGTCCCAGCGCGGAATGAATGCCTTGCGGCGTATTCCAATTGGAATTCGTGGTTGAGCTACAGTTGGGCGCTAAGGCACTGCGAGCAGCAATCAAGATTGTGGATTCCTCTTTGGGCAGCGCGGCAGCAGTATTCACGGCCTTGTTGAATGCCTCCAGGCCGTCGCCAGCGTTTGTACAGCGGCTGCCTTCGCCTTGAGCATAGTCATTCGAATTCGCTGAAGTCTTCGCGCTGCCGGTATCAGTGCCCAACCCCGGCTCCTGGAGTTGCCAACTCTCAAGATCGAAGGGAACGAGCAACTGGGCCAGATCCCGTGATGCTGTATTCTCTGACGACAGGTTTAGGATTCCTGTCAGCTTGCCGGCGTCGATAAGCAATAGCTCAAGGTTTAGCCGGCTATCGTTTGACGGACTAAGGAATGGGAGACTATTGCAGGAATCGTAGGCGCGAAAGAAGATGGTTCCTCTCGGCAAGCCGCAGCCGTAGTCACCGCTGGCGTAAGATACTGAACTGATAAGAGACAGGAAAATGAAACCCAAAACACAGCGATTGCGCAGCATGGACCCCCCTATTACAACGATACTCGATTTCTAGCAACAGTCCAAAGCAAGCACTAAACTCTGGTTACGATCACTTCCCAAGATTACTTCTCTGAAACACCCTTCGATCCGTGAATGCGGAAATTTCGAATTGCCGGCAATTTGAAAAATTCTGTGTTATTTTCTATAGCGCGAGAGGCGGGGATAAAGACCGGGAGTAGCCACCACAGCACGCAAAGACCGCGTGCCGGGAGCCCCGGCAGGGAACATGAAGTAGGGAATAGCTAACCCCAGCGACGAAGGTTCGTGCCGCCCCTACGGGGCTGGAGATTCTATTACGAATGCGTTCCCAGGGTTGCGCTACTCGCCACTCTGGGCTATTATCACCTCGCCCCTCCGGGACGGATGCCCGTGCCCTGATACAAAACCAGAGATTTACAACAAGTTCCTAGAAAAACCAGAAACGAATGGTCGAAATTCGTGGTTTCCCACCCTTTTCACAACGAACGTGAAAAGGATGGGTCACCCAAAGTGAATTAAGCTAGAAAGTTGTGGACTGCTCCAACGGGAGATCCCGCGATGATGATCCAACTCGAATCACGTACTTTCCGGGGACGAGCTTCCAGGAATCTGTAGCCTCGTCAAATATCGTCAAGCGTTCGCGGCTAATTTGCACTGAGACCTGCTTTGACTCGCCGGGTTTAAGCTCGACTTTGGTCCAGCCAATCAGTCGCTTGGGCGGCTCTTCTGCCGAATCCGGCAGAGTTGCATAGACCTGCGCAGTTTCGGCGCCGGCGCGTTTCCCGGTGTTCTTCACAGTGAAGGACACCGTTGTGGAATCTCCAGGCGCAACAGAAAGATTCGAGTAGGCGAAAGTTGTGTAGGAGAGCCCATAGCCAAACGGGAAGAGCACCGGTTTATTTTCGGCATCATACCACTTGTAGCCGACCTTGAGACCTTCGTCGTAATGAACGTCGAAGTCCGGAGCAATGCCCATGGCCATTCCGATCATGCCCGGGGCGCCTGCAAGCCTCGGCACGGGGTGATCCGCATCGGCCTTAGGCGGGTCGACGTGAGCCGGATGAGGCAGATCGGCCTCGCTCCTGGGAAATGTCAGCGGAAGTTTTCCAGATGGGTTTACTTCGCCAAACAGGATATTAGCTATTGCTTCTGATCCGCGGATGCCCGGATACCAGGCTTCGATCACGGCTGCAACCTTATCAATCCACGGCATGGTTACAACGCTCCCCGTCTCCAGCACTACGATGGTGTGCGGATTGGCAGCGGCCACCGCTTCAATCAGCGCATCCTGATTGTCGGGGAGCGAAAGATTCTTCAGGTCCTTGCCTTCCGAGGAATGCTGGACGGCGAAGACAATTGCCACCTGCGACTTGCTGGCGAGTTCAGCGGCGGTTGCCGGATTCGTGCCGGCATCGAATTGCACTACAGCCCGCGGCGCCATTGCCTGTATTCCCTTAAGCGGAGCAGAACGGTGGTAGACCTGGATCAACATGAAGCTCGCGAGTGGATTCTTCAACAGCTCCGGCGGCGGCGGAACCGCGTTGTCTCCCGCGGGTGACACCTGCGAAGATCCTCCGCCTGAAATCACGCCCACATCGGCGTGCCCTCCGATTACCGCGATGGACTTAATCGAAGAGGCGCTCAGCGGCAGGGTATGTTTCTCGTTTTTGAGCAGAACCGCACCTTCCTCCTCGGTTTTCTGCGCAACCTCGAAACCATGCATCACATTCGGTGATTCAGGCTGTGGCGGATCGTCCACAATGCCCGAATCGAACTCTGTGCGGAGGATGCGGTGCACCATGTCGTTCAGTCGATCCATGGGAACATCACCGCTCTGAACTGCCTTCTTCAGCGGCTCACCGAAGGAGTCGTTCCCCGGCATCTCGATGTCCAGACCAGCCATAGCCGCCTTCACCGTACTCTGTGTAGCACCCCAGTCGGAGATTACAAATCCTTTGAAGCCGAATTCCTTTTTGAGCACGTCGGTGAGGGTGTACGAGTTTTCACAGGCGTAGGTCCCGTTGATCCGGTTGTAGGAGCACATGACCGCGCCTGCTCCAGAGTTCTTCAGGGCGATCTCGAACGCCAGAAGATCGCTCTCACGCATGGCGCGCTTACTGATGATCGAGTTAGCGACAATGCGGCCGGCGTCCTGGTCATTCACCGCAAAGTGCTTAACGTCGGTAATGAGGTGCAGAGCTTTCTCCGCTTTCAACTCCTGACCCGCTAATGTGCCCGCAAGCAGAGGGTCTTCGCCCTTGTATTCGAAGACCCGGCCGTTGCGGGGCTCGCGGATCAAATTGATTCCCGAACCGAGAGACATGTTGAAGCCCATAGCGCGCATCTCATGACCGAGCATAGTACCGATTTCAAAGGAGAGCGCCGGGTCCCAGGCAGCCGCCATTGCCTCGGCTGATGGTAAGGCGGTGGCGTACCGGCCCTTTATGCCCGCTCCGGAGACACCTTCCACTGAGTCCGTCATCTGCAAATCAGGAATGCCGAGGCGGGGAACTCCTGGTATGAAGCCCATAGTCGAGATTGCCCGAGTTGCCGGCCCCGATTCTTGCGGGATGAACAGTGTCATCCAGCCGAGCCCGTGCAAAAGCTGGATCTTTTCATCCAGCGTCATCTCTTTGATGACCATGTCGGCACGCTGATCAGGCGAAAGACTCTTGTCGGACCAGGGGTAGTGCCTGGTCGGAGTCATTCCTGGAATCTGAGCGAAACTCACCATTCCGGCGAAAAGCGCGGCTGCAAATGTTACGGAGTAGACGATCCTTGTTTTCATTGTCCTCTGACCTTTCCGGTTCAATCACCTATTGTACTAAGAGAGCGTTGCTGATCGGCATATCGCCCAAACGCACGAAAGCCCCTCGTTTCCGAGAGGCTTTCGTGCCGGTCTGGGGAAAGCTACAACTGGTGAGACGGTACGCTTTATTCCAATCTTTGTCAAAAGACTCGATAAATGGCCAAATATATTGCGCCAGGGAATCACTGCGCTGTCATCCTCTCTTTCTTATGTTCAGCGTTTTCAATTTCTTACGCACTTAACTATCGAATTGTTCCCGCAATTCCACTTTCATGCACTTCGTGAATCTTTTTATGCTTTTTCCAAGATAATGCAGCACTCCTGGATTCCTTATGATCCGACTAACATATCCCCGAAACACGGTTAGCGAGGGAGTGGTTTTCTACGGCGGAACAGATGTATTGGTCATAGCTAAGCAGTAAAAGAGAAATTGGTCTGATTTGACCAGACAGCCGCGCATTCAAGCGTAATGAATTGTAATAGTTAACACTGCTGTGCATAATCAGGTGCTCCACAGTGTTTCAGCAGGGAACGGAGACTGACAGATATGGCTTCACGCCTAACGATCGTGCCTTCCCATCTAAGAGTCGAGCCTTCCCCCCTGATTGACAACGAGCCTCAAAGCCTGTACGAGTTGGCCTGGACCTATGCTCCGGGCTGCATGGTTGCATTTGACACTGTCACAGATGAAATCATCGACGTCAACCCGTCGGCGGAGGCGTTGAGCGGATACTCCCGCGAAGAGCTTCTCGGATTGAACATAGCCATACTGCACCCGCATGATGAGCGTAAGCGGGTGGAGGTTGAACTCCTGGATAATCTGTGGCAGTCATCGCGACACACAGGATTCCACATTCAGAGCAAAGACGGCAAGTGCACACCCGTATCGATTGTGTCATCGAAGTTTACGAAGGTGAACGGCCGCTCCATGGCGGTATTGATATACTTCGACATCTCTGAGCATGTAATCAAAGAGCATCAGCTTTCGACGCAGAATTGGGCATTGAGCGCCTATGCGCTCGTAGCTTTGGCACTGGGCAAGGATCATTCCACCGAAGCCAAACTGATGCAAGCCATTTGTGAGGCGATCACGCAAGGTTCGGAATATGTACTCGCCTGGACAGGTATTGCGGTAGATGGTCCGGACAAACCGATCCGAATTGTCGCATCAGCAGGGAGCGCCCTGGGTTATATAGACGAAATATCTATAAGTTGGTCGGAGTATGTGCCAGAGGGACAAGGTCCAACGGGCGTCTGCATCCGTACCAGCGAGCTGCAGATCATGGAAGACTCTGATACATCCGCCAAGTTTAAGCTATGGCGCGAACGCGCCAGGGAATACGGCATTCGTTCCTGCATATCGATACCGTTTATTATTAATGGCAATCGGCACGGAGCATTGACGGTATATTCCGTACGGCCCAAGGCATTTGGGGACGTAGTTGTCGAGGCGTTCCGACATATGGCCAAGGAGATTGGATTTGGCCTCCATGCACTTGAGCAGGAACGGTTGTTGCTTAAGGAACGAAAGAACGTAATCGAAATAGAACAGCAATTGACCCATGCACTTTCAAACATGGTAGTGCCGATCGTTCTGGCGATGGAAATGCGCGACCCATATACTGTCGGCCACCAGAGCAGGGTGGCAGAGATTGCATGCGCAATTGGTAGTGAAATGGGCTGGTCGGTCAGTAAGTTGCAAGGATTGCGTGTGGCGGCGCAGGTTCACGATATCGGGAAAATTTCAATACCCGCCGAAATCCTGACCAAACCGGGCAAGCTCAACATGACTGAATATGAAATGCTCAAGGAGCATGTGGAGAACGGCTACATGATTCTAAAAGATATACCGTTTGCCTGGCCCATCGCTGATATCGTACGCCAACATCACGAAAAATTGGATGGTTCAGGCTATCCCCGGGGCCTCAAGGCGGATGCCATACTCTATGAAGCTAAGGTTTTGGCAGTGGCGGACATTGTGGAAGCTATGGTTTCCAATCGGCCGTATCGGCCTGGAATCAAGCTGTATCTCGCATTGCAGGAGATTGAAAAAATGGCCGGTAGCCAGCTGGATGCAGAGGCCGTACGAATCTGCTTGGATCTCTTCCGCGAGAAGCATTTCATGGTGGCAGGTTGGATTCGGGATTGATTCCGATCTTAGACGGCTGTCCGCATATGCGTCTGGATCGCCGGCCTGAATGAAAGAATACAATGCCGGAGCACCGAGGATGCGGCGAAGCTGGGCATTGAGTGTGGCGCAGAGGACGGTGAGCACAGGCTCGATGAAGGAGTGCCGTGACTATCTCTGGCGGCCTTTAGGAACTACATTGCTCCGTTGGGAGGCGGCTGGTTGTACTCCGGCTGCGAGTGGGCGGCTATAAAGGTGATTCCCGTGAATAAATCATCGGTCAATTTCGCGATTTCAGCAAAGAATGAAATGCAGTTGGTAATAAAGGAGTTGTAACTACGGTATGTCCTCTTTGACCTACACTCCCGAAGCCCATGACAGCGGCGTCTTGTCCATAATGCTGATCGGCCCGGACGAGAACCGCCGCGTGGCGATTGTTAGTGTTCTTGCTGGATGTTCGGGTGTACGGATCCAGGAGATCTCATCCTACCCTACCGACCTCAACAGTCTGTCCGAGTTACTGGAGCACAATTTCGACGCTGTCATCATTGATCTGGATAGTGACCAGAAACTCGCCCTCAATCTGGTGGAGCACATCACCTCTCTTAACACCGCAACCGTGATGGTCTATTCGGAGCAGACCTCCCGTGAACTGGTGGTGCGCAGTATGTGTGCGGGCGCACGCGAATTCCTCACACTGCCCCTCGGCACCGCGGACATGAGCGAAGCCTTGTCTCGCGTCGCGCGCCACCGTCCGGTAACTCGCATCACCCAAAGAAACGCTAGAAAGCTGTTCGTGTTTCTAGGAACCAAAGGTGGTTGTGGAGTCACCACAATTGCCTCCAATTTTGCGATATTGCTGGCCCAGGAGTCTGCTCAAACTACCTTGTTGATTGACCTCGGCCTTCCGCTGGGAGATGCGGCAATCAACCTGGGGATAGTCAATGAGTACTCGACCCTCAACGCTCTTCAAGAATCAGACAGGCTGGATGCATGTTTGCTCTCCTCGCTCGTGGTCCGACATAAAACGGGATTGTATGTACTCGCAGCTCCGGGTGAGTTATTACCCCCGCGCCATACCCCCATCAACGCCATCGATAAACTGCTGGCCGTGGTGCGCCAGAACTTCGATTACACAGTGGTTGATGCCGGCTCGCGATTGGACCTAATGGATACGACCCTCTTCGAAGAATCAGCAATAATCTACCTAATCACACAAGTTGGTGTTACAGAACTGCGAAACGCAAATCGTCTGATCTCATTCTTATTTGCCACCCGCGACCACACGCTCCAAGTTGTTCTCAACCGTTATATCCACCGCTCTTTAGGTATCGATGAAGAGCAAATTACGAAGGCGCTCACACGGCCAGCCGATTGGAAGATTCCTGACGCTTATGCCACTGCCCGACGGACCTGGAATACGTCTACTCCAATCGCTTTAATTGACTCGAACATCTCAAGGGCTATTCGGCAGATGGCCAGATCCGCCTGCGGCCTGCCTGTTCGCCCGGTAAAGGAAAAAGGCTTCTTCTTTTAAGAAAGCAATAACCCCACATTTCCATTTTGAGTTGTAATTCTGAAACCCCAGTGTGTCGCAATCGTCAATGCATATAAGGATCATGTACGCGAGCCATCAATCCGGGAAATTGTATCCGTCTTCGCGAAAGAGTTGAGCGCATGCATCTACCACTTCAAGGTCGAGGTGCGTGCCACGCCTGGCAATGATACTATCGATGGACTCATCAATCCCCTTGGATGGTCTATATGGCCGATGCGAACTCATGGCTTCAACCTCATCGGCAACCGCCAGAATCCTGGATTCCAGCAGAATTTCGTCTGCCTTCAGCCCTTGCGGATAGCCGGAACCATCGAGCCGCTCGTGATGCTGAAGGATGATATCGGCAATGGGCCAGGGGAAATCAATATGTTTAATGATATCGTAACCAAGCCGTGGATGCTCCTTGATTAGGTTAAACTCCAGCGTGCGCAAGCGCCCCGGCTTGGAAAGCAACTCAGCCGGGATGGCGATCTTCCCCAAATCGTGAATGATGGCGGCTAGTCGAAGACCGTGAGTACGATTCTCAGTAAGCCCAATTTTTTTAGCGATACCTATACATAAGTCCGCAACTCGCCGCTGATGCCCGGCGGTAAAGGGATCTCGCTGATCGACGGTATCTGCGATCACCTGGATCGTCTCCTCCAGGCTAACCTTCAGATTTTCCATGTATTGTTTTTTTATAATCTCCGTCCGCAGAGTGGTGATGCCATAGCCAAGGTCGAGCGCGATCTGCTGCATCAATTTCCGTTCCGATTCCGACCAGACGATGCTGGTCTCTCCGTAGGCCGACAGGCAGGCCATGCTCCCATCGGAGTAGCGGAAAGGGAGAGCGATCGAAGACCGGTAGCCACGATTAAGCGCCTCCGCACGCCAGAGCGTCAACAAAGGATCGGCGGCTATATCCTCTGTAACCTCAACTGTTCCTGACCTGATTGCCCTGCCAGTCGGCCCCTGGCCGCGTTTTGTATCAGCCCAGGTAACATTCAGGGTCTTCAAATAGCCGTCTTCATGGCCATAGTGTGCCACCGGGACAATAGGCTTGTCAGGAGTATTCTCAGCGAATCCTACCCAGGCCATCCGATAGCCACCGGTTTCGACGATGATCCGGCAGTACTCCGAGAGCAGCTCTTCTTCGGTCTTGGCACGCAACAGAGCGGCGTTGATTTCGCTCAGCAACTTGTTCTCGCGAAGTTCTGTTTTCAGGGCGGACTCCAGCCGCTTCTGCTCGGATATGTCCTCGAAGAATCCCTGGTAGAAAAGCGTCTTTCCGTCCTGCCCGTGTAGTGCCCGCGCAGTAATAGAGACCCATATGAGCGTTCCATCCTTGCGCTTGAACGGGCACTGAAAGCCGCGCACTATCCCCTGCTCTTCTACAATCGCTGTGCCGCGAAGCCTATCCGCGGTGTCATTCCATACGTTATACGCCGAGTTACCAATTAAGGAGCGCATCTCTTCGAAAGATTCGTATCCCAGCAATTTCACCCCTGCCGGGTTCACAGTGACGAGCCCCCCCCCACCCGCTGTCAGGAAGATACCTTCGGGCGCATCCTCGAAGATCTCCCGGTACTTCTGCTCGGCATTATGAAGAGCTTCCTCTGCGGCCTTGGCGGCGGACAGATCCCGCGTAATGGATAGAACGCAGGGAATACCGTCAATCTCCATGACAGATGCGGACATCTCACCCCAGAACACCCCCCCGCTTTTCTTTCGGAACTGGAACTCGAAACCGCGGAAACTTGAGTCACGTTGCAACATTTCCACCATAGCCTGCCGGTCTAGCGCATGCGTCCAAACCCCCAGTTCCAACGTAGTTCGGCCTATGACTTCTTCGCGCTTAAATCCCACAATGTCAAGGAAAGACTGATTGCAGTCAACTATTGTTCCATTGTCGAGACGGGTGATATTGATGGCGTCAATATGGGTCTGGAAGGCCATGCGGTAGCGTGCTTCGCTTCGCTGTAGCGCCTCCATGGCAAGGGCCAGGTGCTCCTCGGCTGTCTTGGCTTCAGAGATATCCTGTGCGATGGCAAGCCGGCACTGGATCCCTCCAATCTCAATTAATGATGAAGACACCCGCATCCAAAAAATCTTCCCATCCTTTCTCCTGGAGAGGACTTCAAGATTCCGGCACATGTTGTTCCGGGTCATCTCGTCGATATATCTTTGCCAGTCGGATTCATTCACCCATATGTTGAGTTCCTTCGTTGTGCGCCCGATGACTTCACTGCGTTCGTACCCAGCCGAATCGAAGAATGCCTGATTGGCGTCAATGATCGTACCATCGCTCTTCCTGGTAAGAAGGATGGCATCGGGACTGGTCTCAAATATGGTTCTGTAGCGCTCTTCGCTCGCCTGCTGCATTTCCTGGGCCGCGGCCAGGCGCTCCTCCGCTGCCTTGCGGTCATTGATGTCCTCGACCATGGCAATCACATGAAGTGGATGCCCATCGGCATCGCATTGGAGGGAATCTGTTATCTTGACCCAGGTGTAGCTACCGTCCTTGCGAACGTTGCGCTTTTCCCATGTGGAGGGGAGGAAAGTACCGTTCGCCATTTGCTGGAGCCTGGCCATGGCTGCGGCTCTATCCTCCGGGGCGGTAACCTGCTGAAAGGTCAGGCTAGTGATTTCTTCGATGGAATATCCAAGGATATCGGCGTAGTGTTTATTGCATCTTAATATGCGGCCATCGAATGAGGCATGGACAATACCAACATCGGCCTGTTCAAAGGTTGCACGGTACCGCTCCTCGCTTTCGCTGAGTTGCAACTCTATCAGCTTTTGTTCCGTGATGTCCTGCAGCGTGCCGAACAGCCGGTAGACCCGGCCTGCATCATTGCGTTCGGCTGTGCCCCGCGCGCGCGCCCAGCGCAGTGCGCCGTCGGAACGGACGAGCTGGACATCCAGGTCGTAGGGCTCCCCCGTCGCCAAGGCGCGTTTCACCGCAGCATCCATACGCGCCCAGCTCTCCGGAGTGTAGTACTTTACACGCTCCGCATAACGCGGTGGCGGAGTGGCGGGGTCTGTGCCTGTAATGTAATAGAGCCCTTCAGACCACGTGTTCGTGTCGGAGTCAACGTCCCAGCGAAAACTCCCAAAGTGCCCTAGTCTCTCGGCTTCCTTAAGCCGCGCCTCTCTCTCGCGCAACTCATCCAGCGCTTTCTTCCGCTCCGTAATGTCCTTCCCGAAAACCGAGACACCGGTTGCTTTCCCATCGACAAGGATCGGATTGAAAGAGAGCTCGAGGATCCTGCCATCACGCAGGGTGTAGTCGACATGAAATGGGCCTTCAGAGAGCGCACGCTTATAAAGTGGAGGGAAAATTGCGGCTTTCTCAGGCGGGAGCAAGCCCTCACGGCTCATTCCCCGCGCTACCTGAATGCCAAAACTTTCCAAAAAAGCTTGCTCGAATGCCCGATTGAATTGAGTTAAATGATTATCGAGGTCCACCGACCAGACCAAGTCATGGGTGCTTTCAATCAGGGCCGAAAGATTAGCTTCCGTTTTCTTGAGCGCGTTTTCGGATTTCTTTTGCTCGGTGATCTCCTTTCCGAACATCGAGATGCCCGTAGTTTTCCCATCGACGACAATGGGGTTGAAAGCCAGCTCCATTATGCCGCCATCGACTCGGAAATACTCGATTCGAAACGGGCCTTCAGCAAGTACACGTTCATAGAAACCAGGCCAACGCGCCGCCCGCTCCGGGGGAAGCACTTCATGGAAGAGCATCCCCACCTCAAGCCGGACGCCGTAGGTATTCAGGATATTCTGCTGCAATGCCCGATTGAATGAAATCAAGCGATAATCGAGGTCCACCGCCCAGATCAGGTCATTTGTGCTTTCAATCAATGCAGTTAGCTGCGCCGTGGAGAAGCCGGAGGAAGCAGTTTCGAGAGGTTTTCCGACGGACTTGTTCTTCTTCTGCATGGGACCCCCCGTTTGCAGCTTAGAATGACGGGCATAATGTTCAAGTTCACCACGGTCACCTGCTCATTCGAACACACTGAACCATACTAATGTCAAATAAGGGCAAGTCCGAGGATTTCGGTCTTCCACTCATAACACATACATTATCGTCATGTTTAGCCTGAATAAATGTTGTATATCGCCGGCCTGGATGAAAGAGTAAAATGTCGCATACCGGCAATGCAGCGAAATGGACTTGCCTGACTGGGATGGGACATCCCCGTTCGGGTTATGGAGGGCATCATGAGCGCACGAATGCGATTAGGCGATCTGCTGATAGGGGCGAACCTGGTCACGGTCGAAGAGGTGGCCGCGGCGATAGCGCGTCATGCCACATTTGGCGGCCGCCTGGGCGATAACCTGGTAGCGATAGGAGCCATCAGTCAGCAGTCGCTGGACGGCTTTCTGACGCGCATCCCCGCCGAGCCAGTGGATATGGCGGCCACCGGAATCGACGAAATCGATCTGTTAGGCCTGTTGATGCGGCTGATCTACAAGGGCCGACTGGAGACATGCCGGCAGTACGTGGATGCCATAAGGCTGCCCTACCACATTGTGACCGATCTGGTAACGATGGCGGTGGAACGGAAGCTTCTGCGCACGCTGGGCATGCGCTCCTCCGATCGAATGGTTGCCTCCGAGAGCCCAATCGATATGGGCTACACACTCACCGACGAGGGCAAGCGGTGGACGCTGGACGCGCTGGAGCGAGTAAGTTATGCGGGTCCAGCGCCGGTGACGCTGGAGGAGTTCACCTACCAGGTGAGCGTGCAGAAGCTGACCAACGAACGGGTGAGCTTCGAGCGCATACGTGCGGCACTGGGGGAGCTGGTCTTCGACGACAGCATCATTGAACAAAGCGGCCCAGCAGTGAATTCAGGCCGGGCGTTGTTGCTCTATGGACCTCCCGGCAATGGCAAGACCTCGTTTGCTCATGCTCTGAGCAGCGTCTTCAGAGACGTGATCTACGTGCCCTACGCGATTTATGTGGAGGGGCAGATCATACGCTTTCACGATCCCAGCATACACGTCGCAGTGAACCACATGAAGTTAAGCGACGAAGATGACACTTCGTTCGTGCGGACGGAGGAATATGACATGCGTTGGGTTCCTTGCCGCAGGCCATTCATAGCCACAGGCGGCGAACTGACGCTGGAGATGCTCGATTTGAAATATGACGCGACGGGCCACTTCTACGAGGCTCCGCTGCACCTGAAGGCGCTGGGCGGGTGTTTTGTCATTGACGACTTTGGCCGGCAAATGGCGAACCCCACCAGCCTGCTCAACCGCTGGATTGTGCCGCTGGAGAGCCGCGTCGACTACCTGAAGCTGCATACGGGCAAGAGCTTCAGCGTTCCTTTTGAGGAGTTGGTAATTTTTTCCACTAATTTGGAACCGGAAGCACTGATGGACACCGCATTTCTACGGCGGCTGCCCTACAAGATCGAGGTGGGAGCGCCCAGCGTGGAAAATTATCGGCGGATTTTTGATAAGGAGTGCGCACGGGAGGGTATGATGCTGCCCGTTGATGCGTTCAACGCAATGGTGCTGAGACTGAGGAAGGAGCAGGGGCTGGAACTGGCGGCTTATCAGCCGAAGTTCATTGTGGACCAGGTGATAGCGACGTGCCGGTTCATGGGGCAGGCACCGCACTTCGAGCCGCGGTTCATTGAGTATGCGCTGAAGAATCTACGGGCGCGGCGGGGGACGGCGGAAAAGTGAAGGCGATGGGCGCGCAGCAATACCATAGATCGACAGAGATATCCTTATATTGAAGCGAATTGAACGCAGGTTATCGAACTTTGTATATAGCATCGGTATAATCCCGCCGATATTAGTTGAGCTTGCGATTTAATATTTGCAAAACCTTCGATTTAACCTCCAACTCGTGCTATCTATCACGTGAATCCCGCCAATTTGTGATATGTGTTGCTTTTAACCTATGTACCGTAACAAACTGCTAATGAGATTGCGTAAGTAAGAGCTATGGAGTAATGAAAGATGTAGCATAAAGAGGAATTAGCCACGAAATACACCACCATCGCGGTTGGGCTGTGTGCCGCGCTGATCATGACCAGAAATGATAAGTGAAATGGCCTCCATGCAGAAGCCGTTTGCAGGATTGTCGAGGCGTACAGGCAAATTACTTTTTGGATTGCCTGTCGGCCCACGCGCCGATACCAGGGAGCATGAGGCGCTTGCCACGCAACGCGCTGATCGCACACCAGATCGAAATGATACACCAGAGAATCCATACCAGCAAGTTAAGCCCCAAAATGGTAACAGCTCCAAAGAACGTGTTGAGCACGGGAATTAAGCTCAGTAAGACGCTGAGGATGAACGCCACAATGGTGAGTATGATGGACTGCCAAGCGTGGAAACGCACATTAGCACTCTTGTTATAGGGCGCGATGCCCAGGAAGAAGAGCGCCGGGACAAAGGTGATGTAGGCGATTGCGCCAAGTGAATTGTCTGAGAGGCTAGACTTTTTCGGGTCGGGCATGATCCCTCCTTATCGGGATGTGTAAAGAGTTAGAGGTATCCACGCTTTATGCGTGCACACAGTACAAGCAGTAATCAGCCAGATTTATCGTTCCCTTTCCCGGCTACGAACCAATATACTCCTATTGCACAAGACTGGCTTGTTTTATTGTATTTGTCTGGAATTCCAATTTTGCCTCTCGGCGGGAACTAATATACTTCCGATTGCCTCCATTCACGATCATTTTGCATCTATTCTAACGCCAAGAAGCAAGTACCGCTTCTTGGGGACTCCGATAGCCGCAAAGGAACGAAATGCAGGTTCTTCGACACCGCTACGCTCCGCTCAGAATGACGGCGAGTGTGGGATACCCATATTGCCGGTATTGGGCTAGAGCGCGGTTTCGCCGCGCTCGTCGTTGCGGATGCGAATGGCTTCGTCGATGCGGCTGATGAAGATTTTGCCGTCGCCGATGTGACCGGTGCGGGCCGCGCCGAGGATGGCGCTGACGGCCTTGTCTTTGCGGTCGTCGTTGACGACCAGCTCAATCTTGATCTTGTGCAGCAGATCGATGGTGTATTCATTGCCGCGATAGAACTCAGTGTGGCCCTTCTGGCGGCCATGACCGCGAGCCTCCAGGATGGTCATGCCTTCGATGCCTTCCTCGAGCAGCGCTTCCTTGACAGCATCCAGCTTGGACGGCTGGATAATAGCTTCTATCTTGACCATGTGCAGATTCCTCGTCTGACAGCGTAACAGGCGGGAGAGCTTTTGTGAACCACTCCCGCCGGATTATTATCGATTTGCGCCGATTCAATGGAATCGGGATAGATCAAAAAAAACAACTGCAAATCAATCGACTTACGTATTCAGGTCGTAGCCTTCCTCGTTGTGCTGCGAAAGGTCGAGACCCTGGGCTTCGTCGGCGGCGGAGACGCGCATACCCATGGTCTTATCGACCAGGAAGAGCAATAGCAGGGTGCCGGCGATGGCAAAGGCCCAGCCGATGGCCGCCCCGACGGACTGGTTAAGGAACTGATGCCAGTTACCGTCGATGGCGCCAGTGGCCAAGGGGATGCCGGCGGCGTTTTTGCCGAAGGCGGCATTAATGGCGCCCGAGGCGAGCAGGCCGGTGAGCAGTGCGCCCATGGTTCCACCGACGCCGTGAACGCCAAAGGCGTCGAGGGAGTCGTCGTAGCCGAAGAACTTTTTGACGTTGAAGACCATGAAGGAGCAGACGACGCCAGCGATGAGGCCGATCAAGAGCGCGCTCATGGGCTGAACAAAGCCGGAGGCCTGGGTGATGGTGGCCAGTCCGGCGACCGCGCCGGAGATAGCGCCCAGGGCGGTGGGCTTGCCGTTTTGCAACCATTCGGCGACCACCCATCCGATGGCGGCGGAGGCGGCGGCGAATTGGGTGTTGACAAAGGCGCTGGTGGCGAGAGGGCCGGCCGAGAGCGCGCTGCCGGCGTTGAAGCCGAACCAGCCCACCCACAGCATGGCGGCGCCGATGAAGCTGATCACCATGGAATGAGGCGTCATGTTGTCATGCGGGTAGCCAACGCGCTTGCCCAGATAGAGGGCGCAGACCAGCGCGGAGACGCCGCTGCTGATGTGGACAACGGTGCCGCCGGCGAAGTCGAGGACCGGCAAGCGGCCCCCGGTAATGTTAAGGATTCCGCCGACGCCCCAGATCATGTGGGCCAGGGGACAGTAGACGACAAGCGACCAGAGGACAAGAAAGACAGCCATGGCGCTGAACTTGACGCGCTCAGCAAATGCGCCGGTGATGAGCGCCGGGGTGATGATGGCGAACATGAGCTGGTAGATCATGAAGGTCTGCTCAGGGATGGTGGTGGCGTAGTTGGGATTGGGAGCGAGGGATACACCGCGCAGGAAGAGATGCTCGAAGCCGCCGATGAAGCGGCCGGTATTGAAGCTTACGTGCCAGAAGGTCACGTCGCCGCCGTGGCCGAAGGCCAGCGAGTAGCCGACCAGCGCCCACAAGACGGTAATCAGCCCCATCATGGCGAAGCTCTGCATCATGGTGCCGAGAATGTTCTTACGTCGGACGAGGCCGCCATAGAAGAGAGCAAGACCGGGGGCGGTCATAAACAAAACCAGGGCAGCCGAGACCAGCATCCAGGCATTGTCGCCAGCCGACTGGGCTCTGGCGGCATCCGCGGCGGCGGCGATCTTGTTAGCATCCACGGCCTGTTGCAGGGCGGCGATTTGAGCCTGTGTGTCGGGGGCGGCCGGTTGAGCAAGAGCAATGGCTGGAGTTGCCAGGAAGGCGGACAGAAACAGCAAAATGATTCCGCGACGTATCATAAGGATTCCACTCCTGAAAAACGTACGTGGGCAAGAAGAGACGGCTCACGCCAGCCTGCTGGATTGAGATTGGTTCAACTTGTACGGAAATCTTTATAGAAACTTTATGGCCCTGCGCATAAGGAACCCATGAAGATTTGCAGCAGTAGCTGTTATGGTCAGGCCATATGGAATGGCTAAGCTAAATAAAATAAAGTAGTTATTGGTGCCTCACCCTTTCACAAAGAACGCGAAAGGGCGGGGCACCCAAGGTTCGTTGGTCAGAGGACAGATTCGCCGCGCTCATCGTTGCGGATGCGGATGGCTTCGTCGATGCGGCTGATGAAGATCTTGCCGTCGCCGATGCGCCCGGTGCGGGCCGTACCAAGGATGGCCTCGATGGCCTTGTCTTTAAGGCTGTCTTTGACGATTATCTCGATCTTGACTTTAGGCAGCAGATCGACGGTGTATTCATTGCCGCGATAGAACTCAGTGTGGCCCTTCTGGCGGCCATGACCACGCGCCTCGAGGATGGTCATGCCTTCGACGCCTTCCTCGAGCAGCGCTTCTTTGACCGCATCCAGCCTGGATGGCTGAAGAATAGCTTCTATTTTGACCATATGCAGATTCCTCGTTTGTCAGCGTAACAAGCGGGAGGGCTTGTGTGGCCGCTCCCGGCAAATCGTTTTGTTGAACCGATTCAATCGAGTTGAACCAGAGGGAAGCAAAAATACAACCGCAGGTCCTTCGACAAACTACCGCTTACGAATTAAGGTCGTAGCCTTCCTCACCGTGCTGCGAAAGGTCGAGGCCGGCGGCTTCATCTTCGGCGGAGAGACGCAGGCCGACGATTTTGTCAACGATGAAGAGCAGCACCAGCGTGCCAATGATGGAGATGCCCCAGGCAATGGCGACGGCGGTGAGTTGGTTGAGCAATTGTCCCCAGTGACCATCGATGCCGCCGGAGATCACGTTGCCGGCGGCGTTCTTGTTGTTGGAGTTGATCACGGCGGCGGCAAAGACACCGGTGAGCAGTGCGCCTACGGTTCCGCCGGCTCCGTGCACGCCAAAGGCGTCAAGGGAATCATCGTAGCCGAAGAAGCTCTTGACCTTGAAGACCATGAAGGAGCAGACGAAACCGGCGGCCAGACCGATGAGCAGGGCACTCATGGGCTGGACAAAGCCGGAGGCGGGGGTGATGGCCACCAGTCCGGCTACCGCGCCGGAGATGGCGCCCAGTGCCGTGGGCTTGCCGTTATGCAGCCACTCAAAGATCGTCCAACCCAGCGCCGCGGTGGCGGTGGCAAAGTGGGTGTTGATAAAGGCTGAGGTGGCCAGAGAGCTGGCGGCCAGAGCTGAGCCGGCGTTGAAGCCGAACCAGCCCACCCATAGCAGGCAGGCGCCAATGAAGCTGAGCACCATGGAGTGAGGCGCCATTTTGGTGTGGGGGAAGCCGAGGCGTTTGCCTAGATAGAGGCAGCAGATGAGCGCGGAGACGCCGCTGGTGATGTGCACAACGGTGCCGCCGGCAAAGTCCAGCGAGGGAATCTTGCCGCCGTTGGAGTTCAGCAGTCCGCCCACGCCCCAGACCATGTGGGCCATGGGGCAGTAGACAACCAGCGACCAGAGAGAGAGAAAGATGGCCATGGCGCTGAACTTCATACGTTCGGCAAAGGCGCCGCAGATCAGCGCCGGAGTAATGATGGCGAACATGAGCTGGTAGATCATGTAGGTCTGCTCGGGGATGGTGGCCGAGTAGAAGTTTGAGGGATCTGCGGCTAAGGGAACGTTTTTGAGGAAGAGATGCTCGAAGCCGCCTATAAACCAGTTGCCATGGCCGAAGGCCAGCGAGTAGCCGACGATGGCCCAAAGGATGGTAACCAGCCCCATCATGGCAAAGCTCTGCATCATGGTGCCGAGGACGTTCTTTTTGCGGACCAGGCCGCCATAGAAGAGGGCCAGTCCGGGTCCGGTCATGAGCAGCACGAGGGCAGCCGAGGTAAGCATCCAGGCGTTGTCGCCGGCGGACTGGGCAGAAGCGGCGGCGGCTTTATTAGCGTCGACGGCTTGTTGCAGCGCGACAATTTGGGCCTTGGTGTCGGTGGCTGCGGGTTGAGCCAGAGCTATTGCCGGGATTGTCAGCAGGGCGGAGAGTAACAGGAGATTAATTCCAAAACGGCGCATACGATTTCCACTTCCAGAAAAAATTCAGTAAACAACACACTTGAAAACAGACATAGGCGGCACAAGTCATCCTGCAAACCAAAATTGGCGCAACTCATGCGTGAGTCTTAAAAAGAAATATAGGGCCGTTCGAATAAGGAACCCATGAAGAATTGTAAAAATGCTGATCGAAGGCCGACAGAAGGACAAAGCGCTATGGAAACTTTCTTATCTCTGCACTACTTGAATTCTCCCGTAGTTCCAAGGGGCGTGCATGCCAAGCGGAGCGGATCGGAGTTGAGAATGAATAAATAATCGCTGCAAGTAATCGGAAATGATCTATGATGTTTGGCTATGAAAACCCAATCATTTTTACGTCTTCTCAAAGTCACGAAGCGGATTGCCCTCCGGTTAGTGGTCCTAACCGGATTGGCTATGACGGGATTGGGGCAAACGATCGCAGTGCCTGAGCAACCAACACCAGCGGCAGCACAAACGGCACAGATAACGGCTGCGCCAGCCCAGACGACGGCTGCGGTGAAGGGCGGGTTCAAGGTTGAGGAAACCCGTTTGGGACAGTTTGATTGGTCTGAGTACTCGCGCCCTATTATCAGTGCCGACGGGCGCCACGTCGCTTATCTCGCTTCCGGAAATGCCTGCCCGAAGGGAACAAAAAGCTGCGTTATCCTGGACGGCAAAGTAATCCCGGTGAGCAATGATCTTACCCTATTAGGTGGTTTGGCCCTGAACTTCGATGGTACGCGCTTCGCATATCCGGCATTTCGGGACAAGAAGCCCTTGTTAGTTATGGATGGCCAGAGTGGTCCAGAGTATGACAATCGCGGTTTGTCCATCGGGGGGCCGAAAGATTTGATCTTCAGCCCTGACGGAAAACGCTTGGCCTATGTGGCTGCGGAGGGTTCTCTAAGGTATCTGTCATTCCGGCAAGTAGTGGACGGGAAAGCGGGCGCGGAATATGACGAAATCCTCAACCTGGTCTTCAGCCCTGACAGTAGGCGAGTGGCATTTGCAGCTAGGACGGGCAAGAAGTGGACCGTAGTGGTGGATGGTTTTCTCGGCGCGGGGTACGACGAAATCTTCGGCCCGACCTTCAGCCCAGACAGTAAGCGCGTTGTCTTTGGAGCACTGCAGGGCAAGACGTGGTCGGTGATTATGGATGGCCAGGCGGGCGCAGCATACGACGAATTACTACTGCAAGTAGCGGATGGTCTGGGCACAGCACGCGGCGTGGGTATTTCAACTATGCATTATCGAGATGCTATCCGGCTGGTATTCAGCCCGGACAGCAAGCATCTTGCGTATGCGGCCAAGAGGAGCGGAAAGTGGGTGATAGTGGAGGACGGCCGGGAGGGTGCGGAATTTCAAGGGATCGGCATCGGCTCCCCTGCATTCAGCCCTAACGGCAAGCGCGTGGCATATTCGGTCCAGGAAGGCGGAAGCTGGTCGGTGACAGTGGATGGTCAGACGGGCCCAGGCTTCGGTCAGATATTCAATCCCAGCTTCAGCCCCGACGGCAAGCATGTGGCGTATGTGGCTTGTAAGAGAGGATTAGGCAGGGATTGTGCTTTGGTTGTGGACGGACAGCCAGGCGCGGAACAATGGGCAATTGGCAACTGGACCTTCAGTCCCGACGGGAAGCACCTGGCGTATACGGCACAGATGAGCGAAGGACTTAACCTTTATGGTGACCCCTATAAGGGCGGTAAGTGGTCGATGGTTTTGGACGGTCAGGCTGGCGCGGAATACAGCGTAATCCTACCGAAAACTGTTTTTTTTGATTCCGACGGCGCGCTTGAGTTTCTTGCTGCTCAGAAAGAGAATCACTCAATTGTGGAAAACCACGGCTCGCTTTATCGCGTCAAGTACATCCCCACGCCGTAAGCTGGGCGGAGTTGGGCGGCTTTGCCGTCCTCCCGGCGGTCAACGGTATAGTAGAAGCATGACGGCGACGGCAGAGCGGGATCGTTATCTATTTGGAGCGCTGGAGTGCAGCGCGACAAACCGCGCCAAGGTGCGGGAAGCGAGCTACGGCTACGAAGTACCGGAGGGCATCCTGCTGACTTCGCTGGATTATGCGGTGAACTGGATCAGGAAGAACTCCCTTTGGCCGGTGACTTTTGGTTTAGCATGCTGTGCCATCGAGATGATGTCGACGGGCGCCTCGCGTTACGACATTGCGCGCTTCGGGGCCGAGGTCTTCCGGCCTTCTCCGCGACAGTCAGACGTGATGATCGTAGCCGGACGGGTTGCGCAGAAGATGGCCCCGGTGCTGCGCCGTCTCTACGACCAGATGCCGGAGCCAAAGTGGGTCATTTCGATGGGCGCCTGTGCCACTTCGGGAGGAGTCTTCAACAATTATGCTGTGGTGCAGGGCGTCAACCAGGTGGTGCCTGTGGACGTATATGTCCCGGGGTGCCCGCCGCGGCCAGAGCAACTGATCTACGCAATAACGCTTCTGCAAGAGAAGATCCAGCGTGAACCGCGCAGCCTGATGAAGACGTTGAATTTGAGATAAACAAGGAAAATAAGCCTAGAGCGTGTTTCATAAATGTCCAATCTATCCCGTTTGCAATTCCGCAGGAGTTAAAACCCCTTGTTATTAAGAACTTTTTCGGCACGACTAAAGCCACCCCATCGACGAGGACCTTTCGATGGGTACCCCGGCGTAGTCGTGCCCAGACAGAAAGCGGGTTAATGGAACACGCACTAGTAATAGAGAAAAAAGTTACTGTAGTAATCGCTAGTCACCTGGGAGTAACTAAAGAAGCAACAGTACAATCTATAGATGGAAAAACCTATTCAGAAACTCAACGACTAGTGGTAAGTTTAAAATATGCTGACCAGCATAGCGCGATATTCCCTGCTATGAAGCGTTGAGATCATGATGGGGGTGTTGGTGTGTTAGCCGATAACAATGATCATTTGTCGCCCAGTATTTGACGCCCAGTATCTATCGCGCAGATAGCTAACGGAGGAATCGCATATGTTTTCAAGATTCTCGAAGTCTGTGTGCAGGCTTGCCATCTTAGCATTATTGGCGCTGACACCTATAGCCCTGGTTGCCCAAGTTGCTCCTTCCGCGTACAACAAAATGTCTGTTAGCAATCTTGCGTCGAAGTGGGACATTTTTGTGGGCTATAGTTTTCTGTCACCCCATGCAACCGTGACGAGCACTAACTACATCCCGCACTTGACGGGTACTTATGATGACATTTCACTCGGCGAGATTTTCAGTGTTTCTTATTTTTTCAATAAATATGCCGGTATGCAGGGGGAGATAAGCATTCACGAGTGGGGCATACAGAATGCAAATCCACCGGGGCATGGCGGCACGCACGGCAACAACGATGGGTTTACTTCACCGGCAGGTGGATTGATTGTGCGCTATCCCACGGACACCTTCACGCCATTTGCGCATGTGACCGGCGGCGAGTCTCTGGTTGACGGCCCGGTTCACAACCCCTATACCTGGGGTCCCGCCATAACCATTGGCGGCGGCCTGGATTACAAGTTGAGCCATCGAATATCGATTCGGCTATTCCAGGCTGACTATCAATACATGCATATTAACTTTCCTGCGAACATGGGGGGAACGGTCGGCATCAATTCCGCACGCGTGAGCGCCGGTATTGTCTTCACCTCTGGCCCAGTTACAACTCCAACGCCGGTGGTCCTGACATGCTCGGCTAATCCGGCATCGATCTTTGCCGGCGACCCGGTGACGGTGACGGCGATAGCGGGCGAGCTGAACCCCAAGCTTAACGCGGTTTATACGTTCAGCGGCAATGGCGTGACGGGCAACGGGTCGACGGCCACGGTGGCTACGGCAGCGCTGGCGCCAGGCACCTACACGGTGAAGTGCGGCGTGAAGGAAGGCAAACCGGGCAAGGAAGGCATGAAGCCATGGGAGACCGCCGATGCCTCAACCAGCTTTACGGTAAAGGCCTATGAGCCGCCAACAGTCAGCTGCTCGGCCAACCCCGGCACCATCAAGCCGGGCGACACCAGCACCATTACAGCCTTAGGAGTGAGCCCGCAGAACCGCCCGTTAACCTACAGCTACACAGCTACGGCGGGCACGGTGGAAGGCAACGGCACGACAGTGGTCTTTAATTCAACCGGAGCGCCGACTGGCGTAACGGGCATCACCTGCAACGTAAGCGACGACATGGGGAAGACGGCCTCCGCCAACACCAGCGTAACCATCCTGGCACCATATGTGGCTCCGGCGCCACATTCACAGGCGATGTGCTCGATCAGCTTTGCCACAGACAAGCAGCGCCCGGTGCGGGTGGACAACGAAGCCAAGGCCTGCCTGGACGAAGTAGCGCTTGAGTTGCAAAAGCACTCCGATGCCAAGGTTGTTCTGGTGGGCAATTCGGACGCCAAGGAGAAGGCCAAGACCGCCAAGGAGCAGAAGGCGGCGCTGAAGAACAAGCACCTGAAGGTTGTGGACCCGGCTGCCGAGCGGGCGGTTAACGCCAAGGATTACCTGGTGTCGGAGAAGGGCATTGACGCCAGCCGCGTCGGCGTCGTGACCGGCACGGCGGATAGCCAGACGGTGGAGAACTACTTTGTGCCCTCCGGCGCCAACTTCGTGTCCGACGTGCCAAACACCAGCGCGGTGGACGAAAGCGCGGTAAAGCCCCAGGCCCGCAAGCCTCTGGCCGCCAATGCGCACAAGAAGACCGCAACGAAGCCTGCGGTGAAGTAATACCGAACTATCCTCCGGGCCAGGCCGGTGAGTCTGGCTGGAGGTAAAGCCACTCCTCCGGCCCCCATCAGTCATGGCGGGGCCGGAAATGGGCCAGATAATGGGCTTCTGGAAGAGATTTGAGGTTGGCCGGCTTGCCGGCCAACCTCTTCTGTTTTATGCCTTGTTTCACGTTTTTTTCGCCCCCTAGAATCTGGTGTCGGGGAGAATCGGCAGCGAATTTGCCTAAAAAACTAGTTCTAAAGTGGACATACCCCGTGGGATAGCTATGGTACTATGGTTCCGTATTGAGTTCTGCCCCCTGATCGTGTTCAGGATGGTCAGTAAGTCGTGGTCCGGAAATGGCGTGCATCAGCAAACCACTTCATCAACATTTTCAATTTGCAATAGTGGAGGAGAATAACATGTATTCGAGGATTTTGAAGTCTGGATGTATGGTTCTGGCTTTGGCGTGTTTGGCCTTTGCGTCTATAGGGTGCCAGAAAGCTCCGCCGATCACACTGTCGGCTGTGGCCAGCCCGCCCGCCGTTTTTGCCGGAGATCAGGTCTCGGTGACCGCAACTGCCGGATCGGTGGATCCCAACAAGAAGAACAACGTTGTCTACAGCTGGTCGGGAACCGGCGTAACGGGCAGCGGAGCATCGGCCACTGTAGCCACCGGAGCGCTTACGCCGGGCAGTTATACGGTGAAAGCGGAAGTGAAGGAAGGCAAGAAGGGCAAGGAAGGCCTGAAGCCGGGCCAGACGGCAGACGCCACGGCCACCTTCACGGTAAAGCAGTTTGAGCCGCCGACCATCAGCTGCTCGGCCAGCCCCAGCAACATCAAGCCGGGCGACACCAGCACTATTACGGCGACCGCCCTGAGCCCGCAGAACCGTCCGCTAACGCTGAGCTACTCAGCAACGGGCGGCTCCATCAGCGGCAGCGGCGCCACGGCTACATACTCTTCGGCGGGTGCACCGACCGGCATGGTGGGGATCACCTGCACGGTAACCGATGACAAGAGCCAGACGGCAACGGCGAACGCCAGCATTACCATCACGGAACCTTATAAGGCTCCGACTCCGCACACCCAGTCGCTTGGCACGATCGACTTCAGCAAGGACAAGCTGCATCCGACGCGGGCCAACAATGAAGCCAAGGCAGCTCTGGACGGAATCGCCCTGCAGCTGCAGCAGCATCCGGATGCCAAGCTGGTGCTAGTGGGCGAGGCCAATGCCAAGGAGCAGGCCAAGACCGCTAAGGAGCAAAAGTTCGCTCTGAAGCACAAGCATGCCAAGGTGGTGGATTTGGCCGCCGAGCGCGCCGTCAACGTGAAGGAGTACCTGGTGACGGAGAAGGGCATTGACGCTTCCCGCATCAGCGTGGCGACGAGCCCGACTGACACGCAGGCAGTGGAAGCCTACCTGGTGCCGGCCGGCGCGGACTTTGCCGCCGACGTGCCCGGGACCACCGCGGTGGATGAGACCGCAGTGAAGCCGCAGCCGATCAAGGCCATTAAGAAAGCCGTGAAGAAGGTTGTTAAAAAGATGTAACGAGTAAACGGACATACCTTGACGGCAGGCCCTCGGGGTCTGCCGCCAAGGGTAGTGTATTTTCTTGAAGGCTGGCCGGCTAACCGGTCAGCCTTCATTGCTTTGAGCAATTCTCCGGGGACGTGCAAAGAGACTCGCCTACCAGCCTTATTTGTATACTCTTCATAGACAATAGGGAGTTTTCTACCTGCATGAATCGTTTGCGAATCCGCTTTATTTTTTTATTCCGGATTGGAGTATTTGCGCGAGTTTCATTTCTAGTTTTGTTCGCCATCTCCGGATTGGCGGCGCAAACACAATGGATCCCGATTGGCCCCGTGGGAGGGGATGCGCGGGCCTTTGCGGCGGTTCCGGGCGAGCCTCAGCATCTGTATCTCGGCACCATCAACAGCTGGATCTACGAGTCCGTGGATGGAGGCGCAAGCTGGCGCCGGCTATCGAAACTGGACTCCGCTGACGATCTAGTCGTGGACCACATCGTCGTGGACGCAGCAAATCCCGCCACGATTTATGCAGCCGCCTGGAAGCTGGACCAGCCCGGCGGCGGATTGTGGGTGAGCCGCGACAAAGGGCGGAGCTGGAGTGCTGTCGAGGGGCTGCATGGGCAGTCAATTCGCGCCCTGGCGCAGGCGCCTTCAGAGCCAGGAATCCTGATTGCGGGGACCCTGGAAGGTGTTTTCCGCAGCAGGGACGGGGGAGCAACGTGGGAGCAGATCAGCCCGCCGGGCAGCAGGGAGATTCACGAGGTGGAGTCGCTGGCCATCGATCCTGGAGACCCGGATGTGGTCTATGCCGGGACGTGGCATCTGCCCTGGAAGACAACGGACGGCGGCAAGAACTGGCACAACATCAAGAAGGGCGTCATTGACGACTCCGATGTGTTTTCCATCATCATCGATCCGGCCCAGCCGAAGATTGTCTTCGCCAGCGCGTGCAGCGGCATCTACAAGAGCGAGAACGCAGCCGAATTGTTCAGGAAGATCGAGGGCATTCCCTCGACGGCGCGCAGAACGCGGGTGCTGAAGCAGGATACGGCTCACCGGGAGGTGGTATATGCCGGCACCACCGAGGGGCTGTACAAGACCGTGGACGGCGGCAGACACTTCCAGCGCATGACCGGACCGGATGTGATTGTGAACGATGTTTTTGTCGATCCGGGGGATTCGAATCATGTGCTGCTGGCGACCGACCGCGGCGGCGTTCTGCAGAGCCGGGACGCAGGGACGAGCTTTGTTGCGGCGAATGAGGGCTTCAGCGGACGCAAAGTGGAGGCTTTGCTGGTAGATCGCGACAACCCGGCGCGAATATTTGCTGGAGTAGTGAACGACAAGGCATATGGCGGGGTTTTCGTTTCCAACGATGGCGGCGCGCACTGGGAACAGATTGCCGAAGGGCTGGAGGGGCGCGATGTCTTTGCCCTGGCAGAGTCGCCTGAGGGAACGATCCTGGCAGGAACCAATCACGGCATCTTCGCGCTGGAGAAGAACGAAGAAGCCGGCGGGGACGCGCCGGGATTTCATTGGAGCTCGCGCAGCGCGATTCAGAACACACTGGTAAAGACGGCCACGGAGACGCACTATGGCAAGCGTGTCAACATTGAGAAGCAGGTGAAGGATACGCGCCGCGAGATGGACGGCCGCATCCGCGCGCTTGATCTATCCGAGGAGACGTGGATGGCCGCGACCCTCGGTGGCGTGTTTACCAGCCACGACAAAGGCGAGAGCTGGCAGGGCGGGCCGGTGATGGGCGTGGGGGATTATCTTGCGGTGGCCGCGTATGGATCGAAACTGACCGCTGCCCGGAAGGATGGAGTGGTTCTATCCACCGACGGCGGACAGACGTGGAGGCCGATGGGCATTCCGGCCATGCTGACACGGATTCATTCCATTGTTTTTTCATCGGACGGGACGCTGTGGCTGGGGGCGCGCGAGGGCGTGTATTTTACGCACGACTTGGGCAAGACGTGGATGTGGGTGCATCGTTTTCCGCTGACCGACGTGGACGCGCTTTATTATGACGCGCACTTGAACAGGATTCTGGTCAGTTCGCGGACAAGCGACCAGGTTTACGCCATCGACCCCAAATCTCTGGATTGGAAGTGGGCAAAGACGGGATACAAGATTGCAATGGTGCGCGCGGCAGGAGAGCGGTTGCTGGCGGCCTCACTGTATGACGGGGTGGTGGAAGAGCAGGGAAATAGGGAATAGCCACCCCAGCGAGTAAAAATCACTCACTGGGGATCCCGGCAGAGAATAGGGATTGTTTCTGTATCATTAAGCTATGCAGACCGTTACGGCGGATACCCGCCAGAGAGCAGAATTTCGCACCTACGACCCACGGCTTGAGCCGATTGCCGCGAAAGTTCTGGCCGGCGAGCGGCTGGTGTTCAACGACGGCCTTGTGCTTTACAGTTCGCGGGACGTGCTGGCCGTGGGCTGGATGGCCAACCATGTGCGCGAGCGGATGCATGGGGACGTGACCTACTTCAACGTCAACCGGCACATCAACCCGACAAATGTGTGCGTGGCGGCCTGTAAGCTGTGCGCCTTCGGACGGAAGAAGGGAGATGTGGCCGGTTACACCATGGCGCTGGAAGAGGCGTGGGAGACGGCGGCTTCGGGCTACTCGGAGGCGGTGACGGAGTTTCACATTGTCGGCGGGCTGCACCCGGATCTGCCGTTTGAATACTTTCTCGATCTGGTGCGCGGCCTCAAGGAGCGTTTTCCCAAGGTTCATGTGAAGGCCTTCACTATGGTGGAGGTGGCGTATCTGGCGCGGCGGGCGAAGCTGAGCATCGAGGAGACGCTCGTGAAGATGCGGGAGGCGGGGGTGGACTCGATGCCCGGCGGGGGCGCGGAGATCTTCGCGGCAAGGGTGCGGTCGATTATCTGCGACCATAAGATCGACGGCGAGGAGTGGTTGGAGACGGCTCGGCTGGCGCACAAACTGGGCTTCAAGTCCAATGCGACGATGCTTTATGGGCACATTGAGAACGACGAGGACCGTGTAGATCACCTGCTGAAGCTGCGCGCCTTGCAGGATGAGACGGGCGGCTTTCAGACGTTTATTCCGCTGGCCTTTCATCCGGAAAACACAGCGCTGGACCACCTGCCGGTGACCACGGGGTTGACGGACATTCGCCAGGTGGCGGTCAGCCGTTTATTGCTGGACAACTTCGCCCATATCAAGGCATACTGGCAGATGCTCACTGCGAAAATTGCGCAGATTGCGCTTCGCTTTGGGGCAGATGACCTGGACGGCACGGTGGTGGAGGAGAAGATTTACCACGACGCGGGCGCGACCACGCCGCAGGGCATGACGCGCAAGGAGCTTTGCCGGCTGATTACCGAGGCAGGGCGAGTTCCGGTGGAGCGCGACACCCTTTACCATCCGGTGACGCGCACGGAAGACAGTTTTATTGTCGCGGTTTAAGCGGTTTAAGATGAATTTGGAAGGGGACCATCTCGATGGATGAATTTAGCCGGGCCGCAGTCTGGGGAGCATGCTGGGGATTCGCGTGGGGAATCGGGTGCTCAGTCGCGATCCTTTATTCCATTTATCTGGCTGCCTATAGGAAGGCGATCAAGGATTCTCTCAAGCAGGTTCCGCCGCCGCGGTATACGCGAGTGTTGGAAGAGGTAAAGGCGCAGAAGGCAGAAAAGCAAGAGGCTAAGAAGGCAAAAGCGGCAGCGAAGGCGGCGGGGTTGCCCCGGTGAGCAGTTATCTACAATGAGTTTTTCGAGCTCATAGATTTAGAAATATAACTAGGGTCGCACGGCTACGCCGCCCTTCATCACAAAGCTCACGCGCTCGACGGTGGTGATGTCGTCGAGAGGATTGCCGGGGACGGCGACGATGTCGGCGAAAAAGCCGGGCTTGAGCTGGCCGATCTGGCCCTCCCAACCGAGCAGCTTTGCGCCTTCGATCATGTCAGCCTGCAGAACAGCTAAAGGCTTCATTCCGTAGCGGACCATCAGCTCCATCTCGACGGCTTGTGTGCCGTGGGGGAAGGGGCCGACGTCGGAGCCCACCGCAAAGGGGATTCCGGCGGCGATTTGCCGATGGAACTCGCGAATCTTTACATCGAGCAGAGCCTTTTCGCGGGCGGATGCAGCTGCCGAGGGAGCGTGCTCGGCGAAGTAATCGAAGATGGCGAAGGTGGGGACGGCGGGGATGTGTTTCTCGCGCATGAGGCGCATGGTTTCGTCGCTAAGCTGGGTGGCGTGGTCGATGGAGGCCACGCCGGCCTGGGCGGCGTAAAGCGTTCCCGGCTCACCCTGGGCATGGACGCCAACCGTTGTTCCCAAACGGCGCGCCTCTTCTACAGCGGCGGCGAGTTGCGCCTCGGTGTACTGATACGGCGTGCGAAAGTCGCCGTCTACCAGCGTGTCGTGCCCTGTTTCGTAGATCTTGACGAAGTCCGAGCCCTCTTTGTGCTGCCGGCGGATGACCTCGATCAACTGCTCGCTGGAGTTGGCGTAGTCGGCGTTGGAGAGCACATGCTGGGCGGGATTGTAGTGGATGGCGTCCTCGTGGCCGCCCAGGATACTGATGGCGTTGCCGCTGATGCGCAGGCGAGGGCCAGGGATGAGGCCGGCGTTGATGGCGTCGCGGATGGCGGTATCGGCAGAGCCGGCGCCCTCGGTGCCCATGTCGCGCTCGGCGGTAAACCCGGCCATGAGGTCGGCTTTGGCAGCCTGGGCGGCAAGCAGGGTGCGCCAGGGGACCGACTCCTCAACGGTTTGCAGGTCCTCGGCGCCGGGATGCAGGAAGAGATGCACATGAGCGTCGATGAGGCCAGGGAGCAGCGTGGTGTCACCCAGGTCGATGACGCGGGCTCCCTGCGGATGCTCGACGGATGTGCCGACGGCGCGGATACGCTCGCCCTCGACGAGAATTTCGCCGGGCTGGAGGAGGGTTCCGGTATCGACCTGAAGCAGGCGCGCGGCGTGGAGTACGACAGGCGCGGCGCTGGGCTGCTGGGCGGCGGCATTGACAAAAATCAGGGCCGCAGCGCATATGAGCAGAGCGAAGTAGCGCGGCAAATGAAAAGTGGACATGGATACGACTATGCCGCATCCGGCCGGGGTTGTCGATGGGGGCTGTGGGCAACATCAAAAAAACGACGCGTAAAACTTGAGAATCGCCTTAAAATGGGGTGTCTGGCTACGGAGAACTTATGCGGCAGTTCAGGTGTACGAGCGGAGTCATTTCCGGGCTATTTTTCATTGGCAGCATTGTCTTTGCCGGGGCACAGACGGCAGCGGTAAATGCTCCAACGGTGCTGACGGTGGTGGACGAAGTTGGTGTAGTTGTACCGGATGCCCAGGTCGACCTTCAGGAGCCGGGGGAGAGCGAAATCCGACTCACGACCGACTATGCCGGGAATGTGACATATCTGCTCAAGGGAAGCCAGCCCTACCTGCTGCGCATTGCCAAGCCAGGATTTTATGAGACGGTCGCGCCCCAGGCCGACCCTCTAATTCGTGAGATTCGGGTGGTGCTGAACCACGAACAGATGGTGCAGGAGCAGGTGAGCGTAACAGCCTCGGTTCCGGGCATCGATACGGAACGGACCTCCGACGAACTGACCATGGAACTGCCGGAGATTATCAATGTGCCCTATCCGACATCGCGCGACATTCGCAACCTGCTGCCGTTCTATCCCGGGGTGGTTCAGGATGCGACGGGGCAGGTGCATGTGGACGGATCGGAGACGTGGGCGACACTGGATCTGCTGGATGGATTCGACATCCGCTCGCCGATGAGCGGGATTCTTGCCCTGCGGGTGAGCGCCGACGCGGTGCGATCCATTGACAAGGAGGCAACACGCTACCCGGTGGAGTTCGGCAGGAGCACCGGCGGCGTGGTGGCGTTCTACACCGGGATGGGCGACAACACCTTCCGCTTCAATGCTACAAACTTCATTCCCTCTTACAGAGAAGCCAATGGAATTCGCTTTGACAAGTTTGTTCCGAGGGTTACGTTTTCCGGGCCGCTCAAGCGCAACCGGGCGTGGTTTTTTGACGGAGTGGAGGTGGAATACGACAATATCTACATTTCTGAACTGCCCGAAGGGGCCGACAATGATCAGTTGATCCGGGGAAGCAACCTGATCAAGTTCCAGGCGAATGCCACACAGGCCAACATTCTGTCGGGAGGGCTGCTTTACAACGTGTATCACTCTCCCTACGACGGCATCTCACCGCTGATTCCGCAGGCGAGCACCACTGACCGCAACATAATTGCCTGGATGCCGTATTTGCGCGATCAGCAAAGCTTTCACAAAGGCACATTGCTGGACTTTGGGCTGGACGTGGTGCATATCAGCGACGGCTACGAGCCGCATGGAAACACGCAATTTGAGATTACGCCGGAGATGTCTGTGGGGAGTTACTTTGAGAATGAGACCGGCCACTCGCAGCGCGTGGAGGGGAATGCGGCGTTGTATCTGCCGAAGCAGCATTGGGCCGGAGAGCATGATCTGAAGGCCGGCATCGATGTGGACCACATCAGCTTTGGCGAGAGCGTTACACGCGCGGCGGTGGAGTATCTGCGAGAGGATGGAACGCTGCTGCGGCTTAGCACTTTTCCCGCGACCGCACCGTTTACCCGCAATAATGTAGAGGCTGGCGTGTATGTGCAGGACCGCTGGAAGCCGCGTGGCGGCCTGCTCATCGAGCCGGGACTGCGCTTCGACTGGGACGAAATCATTCGAAGCCCGCTCTTTTCACCGCGCCTGGCCGCGGTCTATTCGCCTGCTGCCGCCCATGGGGGAACAAAAATCTCCGCAGGCATCGGGCTTTATTATGAGCACACGCAATTGGAGTATCTGACGCGGGCGCTGGCCGGCATCCGCGACGACACATACTACGAAACCGATGGCGTGACCCCGACGGGCCCGGCCGTGGTGACAACCTTTTCAGCATATTACGGATCGCTGCATGAGGCCCGGGCAGTGAACTGGAGCGCGGGAGTGGAACAGCGGCTGCCGGGTTCGATATATATGCAGGCGAATTACCTGCACAAGCGCGTGACGGATGAGTTCACTTACGTGAATCAAAACACGTTGTCGGCGCTTTACGGAAACTATGTGCTGACGAATGGCAGGCGGGATACCGACTATACGGCCGAGCTTGAGGCGCGGCGCAGCTTTGCCGGCGGGTACACACTCTTTGCCGCTTACACCCATTCCTCCGCGCAGACTAATGCGGCCATAGATTATGTGCCTACGCTCTCAATGCTAGGCCCGCAGCAGAGCGGCCCGCTGGGGTGGGAGACGCCGAATCGCGTACTCTCGTGGGGCTGGCTGCCTGTTCCACTGCCGCTACTGAAGAAACGCTGGGACTTTGTTTACACCGTCGATTGGCATACAGGCTTTCCATACACGCCGGTCGACGACAACTCCCAGGTGGTGGGCGCGGCAGGATCGCAACGCTTTCCGAATTACGTGGCCATCAGTCCGGGACTGGAATGGCGCTTTCACTTTCACCACTATTACTTTGGGCTGCGCGGGGTGATAGAGAACATGACCAACAGCAACGACCCGCTGGTGGTGAACAATGTGGTGGATTCGCCGCAGTATGGAAGCTTCAGCGAGTACGTGGGAAGAGTGTTGACGGCGCGTCTGCGGCTGATCAGCCAAAAGAAATAGAACTCGTTTCCCACCCTGAAGCGGAACCAGAATCACTGTGTCCTGACGGGCTTCGTGCCGGTTCACTGCTCCCTAGTGGTTTACTTTTACTCTCGCTTGACACGTAGCGCCTACTTTTGTAATCTCATTGCGCAGCGGAGAGATCTGCGTCTTTTTCCCCACTCACACACCCCCAAGGAGATCCTCATGGCACGAGTCACCGGAATCGGCGGCGTCTTCCTCAAAGCCCGCGACCCTAAAGCCCTCACCAGTTGGTACGCACAGCACCTTGGCATCCAGCTCACTGATTACGGCGGCGCCAACTTCCTCTGGTCCGACGAAGTCCCCGCCGGTACCGGCCAAACCACCTGGATGCTCTTCCCCGACAGCACCAACCACTTCGGCGCCCCCACACAGCGCGCCATGATCAACTACCGCGTCGACGACCTCGAAGCTCTCCTCACCCAGCTCCGCGCCGCCAACATCCCCATCGACCCCCACCAGGAATCCGCCCCTTACGGCCACTTCGCCTGGATTACCGACCCCGAGGGCAACCGCCTCGAACTCTGGCAACCAGTCGTGGAGACACCGTAAAATTGGTTGAATTCTACCTGCTCCCACAGCAGGAGCAGCGTACTGTCAATTCAGTGAAAGTCATCGCCACTTTGCATGACTTCGTCGACAACCGCGTGGAAGCGGCACTGCTGCTTCAGTACGCCGCAATCCCGGTGAGGTGCTGGCCCACGATCAGAGTGTGAATGTCGTGGGTGCCTTCGTAGGTGATGACCGATTCCAGGTTCATCATGTGGCGCATGATGGGGTAGTCTTCGGTGATGCCGTTGGCGCCCAGGATGTCGCGGGCGATGCGGGCACATTCCAGAGCCATCCACACGTTGTTGCGCTTGGCGAGGGAGATGTGTTGACGTTCCGCCTTGCCCTGGTCCTTGAGGCGGCCGACCTGGAGCGAAAGCAACTGCGCCTTGCAGATTTCATTGGCCATCCAGACCAGCTTTTCCTGGACAATCTGGTGGCTGGCGATGGGCTGGTTGCGGAATTGCTTACGGAATTTGGCGTACTGCAGGGCAGTCGAGTAGCAGTCCATGGCCGCGCCAATGACGCCCCAACTGATGCCGTAGCGGGCCTGGTTGAGGCACATGAAGGCGCTCTTGATGCCGACCGCGCCGGGCATCAGGGCGGTGAGGGGCACATGCACGTCCTGCAGCGAGAGGCCGCTGGTGTGGGAGGCGCGCAGGCTCCACTTGCCGTGGACGTCGTAGGCAGTAAAGCCGGGTCGGTTGGTTTCGACCAAGAAGCCACGGATTTTGCCGCCTTCGTCCTCATTTTTGGCGAAGATGATGGCCACGTCGGAGATGGTTCCGGAGGTGATCCACAGCTTTTCGCCGTTGAGGATGTACTCGTTGCCGACTTTGCGGGCGGTGGTGGTCATGGCTCCGGGATTCGAGCCGGCGCCGGGCTCGGTGAGGCCGAAGCATCCGAGCTTTTCGCCTAAGGCAAGCTTGGGAAGCCAGGTGTTCTTCTGTTCCTCGGAACCGAAGGTGTAGATGGGGTACATGACCAGGCCGGATTGCACGCTGACAAAGCTGCGGATGCCGGAGTCACCGCGCTCCAACTCCTGCATGACAAGGCCGTACTCGACGTTGGACATGCCAGCGCAGCCGTAGCCTTCGAGGTTGGCGCCGTAGAAGCCCAGCTCGCCCATGAGGGGGACCAGCTCGCGCGGAAAACGCTCGGTGCGGAAGCACTCCTCGATGATGGGGATGAGGTTGTCCTCGACAAAGTCGCGCGCGGTTTTGCGGACGAGCAGTTCGTCCTGGCTAAAGCTGGAGTCGAGATGAAGAAGATCGAAGCCCTGGAATTTGAAGCCCATGATGAACCCGCCAATCTCTCGAAATTACTCAAAACAGGCGATTTTAGCAAACGGGGAGGGGATGTGAACAGGGACCAGGGAATAGGGAATAGGAACCGCTGCGTTACTCCAGAAACTCGCGGACGAAGGGGTTTTGGCTGCTGATCAGCTCGTGGAGTGAGCCGTCGAAGATGAGGCGGCCTTCTTCGAGCATGAGGAAGGTTGTGGAGGGGTCGGTTTCGCCCTTGGGGAAGGGAACCATGCAGCCCTGCTCGGGGTCGAAGCGGTTGTTGCACAGCAGGAAGGCGTCCTGGATGCGGTGGGTAACCATGATCGAAGGAGTGTGGGAGACATCGCGTTCCTTGACGATCAGCTCGATGATGGTGGTGGAGGTGAGGGGATCAAGGCCGCCGGTGGGCGAGTCGTAGAGCAAGAGCTCTGGCCGGCGGATGAAGGCGCGAGCGATGGCCACGCGGCGGCGCATTCCGCCCGAGAGGCTGGACGGGTAGAGATCGAAGGTCCCCTCCAATTCCACAAAGCGCAGGGCATCGCGGACGCGGAGGTCGATTTCGTCATCGGGAACCTGCTCCTGAATCAGCTGGTAGGCGACGTTGTCGCGGACGGATAGTGAATCGAAGAGCGCGCCCTCCTGGAAGACCATGCCGGTGCGGATGCGCAGGGGAAAGAGCTGCTCCTCGGGCATATGAGAGATCTCTTCGCCGAAGAGCAGAATGCTGCCCTCATCGGGGCGCAGAAGGCCGTTGGCGAGCTTGAGAAGAACGCTCTTGCCCACGCCTGCCGGACCGAGCAGGATGCGGGTCTCACCGGGCGCAACGGAGAAGCTGACATCCTCCAAGACCGGTGGGCCGTCGAAGGCGATGGTGACGTTGCGAAAGACCACCACCGGACCGGCATGCATCGCCGTGTGTTGACCAAACGGATGGGGGCCGGGCTGGGCGAAAGCGGGAGAGTTGCTCATAGGGGTGGCATGAGGGTGAGCAGAACCTGGGTGAGAAGGAAGTCGACGAAGATAATGAACACGGAAGACCAGACGACCGCCTGAATGGTGGAGCGGCCCACGCCCTGAGTGCCGCCCGAGGTTCTCATGCCGTAGAAACAGCCAATGGAGCTGAGGATGTAGCCGAAAAAGAGCGGTTTGACCAGCCCCTGGACGATGTCGGGATAACGGAGGTGTTCCCAGGCCATGTTCAGATACTGGGTGCCGTTCTGATGGTTCATGAAAACGGTGACCAGGCCGCCACCGGCGATACCGCAGGCATCAGAAACGATGGTGAGGAAGAAGAGCATACAGATGGTGGCAGCTATGCGGGGAGTGACCAACTTGCGAACGGGGTCGACGCCCAGAGCGCGCATGGCGTCGATCTGCTCGGTAACCACCATCGATCCGAGTTCGCTGGCCATGGAGCTGGCGTTGCGGCCGCTGACCATGACTCCGGTGAGGATCGGACCCAGCTCCCGGATCATGGTCAGGCTGACGAACTCGCCAGTCACAGCAGTGGCGCCAAAGGCCGACAGCGTGGCAGCCGATTGCAGCGCCAGCACGCCGCCCGTGGAGAGTCCGGTGAGGATGACGATGGACAAGGAGCCGAAACCGATGATGTCTGCCTGAATGAGGAATTCAGGCCAGTAAATAGGCGGGCGATAGAGGTTGGTGAAAGCGCGCACGGCAAACAGGGAGTACTCCTGCAAGGTAAGGACCAGGTTCTTGGCGGATTTTTCTATTGCTTCTAACGCCATGGTGTTTTCCTGCCTGCGGGATAAAGTGCAGTGCCGCTCTCCTCGACAGGATAGCGCATAGGAGGAGGGGTAGGGATGGAGAAAAAATGGGCGGCAAGGGGAATGCCCCTGCCGCCGCCCGTCCCTGGGTTGTCTTGAAGTTACTGCAATGGTGCGGTTGGTAAAAAACTTGCTTTTACTGCAAGAGCTTGGTTACCTCCTGCTCGACGCTGTTGGCCTGAGCCAGTGCGGCTATGCCGGTCTGGCTGAGGATCTCATACTTGGACATATTGGAGGTCGCGGAGGCGTAATCGGTGGCCTGAATCGCGTTCTGCGCCGAGACCACGTTCTCCTGCTGCGTGCTCATCACCTGGCTGAGGGAGTTGAGCGTATTGATCTGGGCTCCGATGTATCCATCCAACGCGGCTACATCAGTAATTGCCGTGTTTAGATCGTTCAGAGCGGTCTGGGCATCGGCTTGGTTTAACAGGTCGGTGCTGCTGAGTGACTCGCCAGAACTGTCAGAGTAGCCCATCGTCGCGATTCCGCCCGTGCCGGTTGGGTCCGCTGTGTAGGCCGCGGTAGCAACCTGGTTGGTGGCTGAATCCTCCACCGTGGTCCCGCCCCCCGAGTCTGTAACCCCGGCAGTGTAATAAGAAGCTGCCGCTGCGTAATTGACGGTTGCTGTTCCATCGGTAGTGTCAGTCAGGCCTGTGGCCGAGGCGGTCACCGCCGAGTTGGTCGAGGTCAGTGTCAGGGTCGTGCCGTTTACCGAGGCCGTTACTCCGTACCCGGCGGCGTTAATTGCCGTCTTCAACAAGGCCAGCGTATCGTTGTTATTGGCTACCGAGAGGGTAATGTTGTGGACAGTGCCATTGCTGCCCTTTATAGTCAGCGTGCCGGTCAGAAGATCGCCCGCCGCGCCCCCTCCCCCGATGGCGACTGTGCCAATCTCCCCTGGCGCTGTTCCATTCCCCACGCCGGCACCGGCACCGGTGATTTCAATGCCGGTATCAGTCTCCGCCAGCGTGTCTCCCGCCGCTGATCCTGTAATAAAGCTGGCAGACAGGCCCAGACCCGCGTTATTAATAGCGTTGATCAGCCCCTGCACGGTGTCGCTTGGATTGGCCGTGCCCGCTCCGACGCTTATGGTTGCGTTCGAAACCTGCGTGCCTTGCGCCCCCTGGGTGAGATAGCTGACGTCGATTGTTGTGGTCGCACTGGCAAGAGCGTCCGTCACTTTCGCATCCGTTCCGTTCTTTGACAGATCGATGAACACATTGCCTTCGCCGCTGCTGTAATCCATTGCGCCGCCTGTGTCGCCCACGCTCGACTCTGAGAGCGTACGGATGTTCAAATCGTCTACTGACGAACCCGCCGTCGAGGAGTCACCGGTGTAGATGGCCACCTGGGTGCCGTTGAATACCTGCTCCTGGTTGTAGGTGGTCGTCGATCCGATGTTGTTGACCTCGGCCAGGATCGACTGGTACTCCTGGTTGGCGGCGCTATCCTGAGTGGAGTTGAGGGTGCCGTTGGATGCTTCCGTAGCAAGCGTAATGGCGCGGTCCAGCAAACTCGTTACCTGCGAGAGGGCGCCATCGGCCACCTGGAGCAGCCCCACGCCCTCCGTAGCATTGGTCTCCGACTGGGTCAGGGCAGCCGAGTTGGCTCCCAGGCCATTCACCAGCGAGAGACCCGCCGCGTCGTCGGCGCCAGAGTTGATCCTCGAACCCGAAGACAACTGTTGCAGCACCTTCTGCAAGCTGTTGTTGGTGTTGTTCAGGTTGTTTTCCGCGTAAATCGCTGAAAGATTATTCAAAACACCGAGGGCCATGGAAGGTAGCTCCTTTTAGATGCCTTGAATCGCGCCACGCCGGGCCGTGCATCTTACGTTCTGCCAGGCACTCCGAAGATTCCGGATGGGCGTTCCTGCATCTGCCCCCTTCATCGGTCCGAGTGAAAATAACTTTAGTCATAAATTTCAGAATTGCTTTTGCCTTCCTTGTCGCAGGCCGATTCAGGCTGTCCAGCTTCTGTTCAGAACCTGTCCCAAAGCGATTCAGCCGCTGTAGCACTGCGCTCCACAATCCTGTCCCGGTTTGAGACAGGGGACGGACAATTCAGCAAGCTGGCAAGTCCTACCGTGACCGATTTCTGCAGCGAACGTAAAAACGGCGGCAAGAGGAATGCCTCCTGCCGCCATTGGTATTAACTACAACCGCACTTGCTTTCTGCTATTCAAATTCGGATTGAGGAGCAGGGGGTGCAGGCGTTCCCGCGCTGGGCGGAGGCGTCTGCGGAGGAGTCGTCTGGCGGTTGTACTGGCCGCCGCCCTGCCGCCAGCCAGCTTGTCCCTGGCCGTGGCGTTGCCCGGCGCCGCCCATGTTTCCACGGCTGGCGCGCTCGGCCTGCACTTGCGCCCACTGCTCGGCCGTCAGCTTGCTGCGGATAGCAAGCAGATAGGCCGCGTTCGCTTTTTCGAGCTCGGCACGCGCCTGTGCAACCTTGTCAATCTGGGCCAGTATTTTAGCCTCGTTGGGCTGCGCGTCGCTCACCAGAGGCTCCAGCGCCAGCTCGGCCTTCTGCAGGTTGGCACGCAGGTCGATCAGCTTCTCCCGGTGCTGCATATAAATGTCGTCAAACTCCTTGCGCTGTACATCGGTCAGCTTCAGGCGTTCCACGACCTTGGGGTTATTCCACCAGCGTCCCTGTGCGCCATGAAATCCGAAGGCATTTTCCATGGGAGGGCGATGCCCTCCGAATCCCTGGCCCATTCCCATCCCACTGCCGGGCCCCTGCGCCAACGCCGTACCTGCCAGCAAACCAATCGCAATTGCCACTCCTAACCGCAACGTAACCAACGCCTTCATCGTATTCTCCCTCTCTGTTGGATTCTTCGAATTCTCATTCCCGATTTGCATCTATGGGGTCTCATCCTCGGCCATCAGTTGCGCCAGAGGCTCCATGGCGATGGGAACTTCCCGCGATACATCGCTGTCCACCTTGGCCAGTAAATCCTCGTCGTCTTGCTGAGCCTGCAGTGCAGCCAGCCGCTGCTGTTCGGCTATGCGGGCTTGGGTGATTCTCAATTCAATCTCACGCTGGTGGTGCTGCCAGAGCCCCACGGAAGCGCCTCCGGCAACCAGGACGCATCCCAGCGCGCAACCAACGGCCAGCCGCCAGATTCGCTTCGGCGCAACTGCAGCAATCGCTGTCCGAGGACGGCTGAAGGCAGCATCACTCCAGGCATGAACGCTCAAGCGGAAGTCCTTGAGGGCTTTATTCAGCTCTGAATCCTGCTCCGGATTCTGCATATTGCCCACGAATTTGTCCTTGAAAATCACCGTTTTCCCCCCAATGCCGCTCGCACTCTTGCCACTGCGCGCGAAAGATGCGCCTTAACCGTGCCCTCACTGAGGCCAGTAGCCAGCGCAATCTCGCTTAACTCAGACTCTTCCACGTAGCGCAGCAAAAAAACCGTTCGCTGTCGCTCGCTGAGCCCCTGAACCGCCTTGCTTACCTGCCTAACCCGCTCCCTGGCCAGCAACTGCTGCTCGACAGATCTTTCGCCGCTCGGCAACCACTCGCTGGCCTCGTCCAATCCCACCGCGTTGTTCTGCGTATGCCTCCAGAACTGCATCCTGCGGTTGCGCCAGTGGTCCTTCTGCAGGTTGATGGCAATACGCATCAGCCAGGTCAAAGCACTGGACTCGCCGCGAAAACTGGACCAGTTCCGGTGCGCCTTCAAAAAACAATCCTGAGTCAGCGTCTCGGCCAGATCCACATCACGCGTGGAGGCAAGCAGAAACCTGAAGATCTGCGGACGGTGCCTGGCGACAACAGACGCAAACTCCTCCGCGGCAATCTCTTCAGCCGTAGCCATGGTCATCCGTTCCAGTACCGTCGCGGCTGCCATCACACAGGTAGACGCCCGCACCGGCTGCAAGTTTACAGCGTTAGTGGTATTTCTCATCAATGAAAAAATCAAGAGACGAATCCTGCTGCTCCCTTTGCCGCATCCAAAGTCAGAACCTGGATTGGGAGTATTTCGCTCATCACTTTTGAAGAGCCGGGAAGCGGCAAATCGTAAGCATTTGACAGTTAAATAGCAGAAAGAACAACTAACGAGGGGGATGTTGTTACAAGTGTGGAGAGCTGATAGTGATGAGCAGGTCGATCTACATGAATCCTGTGATGTACAGGTTTCAATAGGTCAATCCTTTTCTCCACAGGCACTCTTCTATTTATTGTATTCTTGGAGTAGGATGCTTTGGCTTACGGTTGACATTTCCCCGGGCTAAACGTCCCTATCTCATGTATTCTCAGTCGCTTGTCCTTCTTTTACGGGTCTTTCATTTTTTTTTACCCATGGCAATTGGCGTGCAACAAGGCAGTAGAAAGTAAGGTACTCCCCTGATGGAGACGAGTCTCTTCAATCGCTTGCAGGCGACAATACTAGCCCTGGGCACTGCCGGGCTGGTGTTGCTGGCGGTGTTGAATCTGCTCCAGGAGCGCCACTCTCAGCAGCCCGACGACGGCGTGTGGTGGCGCGAGGCGGCCGATGGCCAAGGCCTGGTGGCTGACAAGGTGCTGCCCGACAGTCCCGGGCTGCGCGCCGGCATCCGAGCGGGAGACAAGCTGACAGGAGTGAATATCCTGCCTGTTGGGACTGTGGGGCCGGGGTTGCACACGGAAATCCGGCCGGAGGAACCTCTGGCGGGCGTCAAGGTTCTACCTGCGGAGACCGGCCAACACACTAGTAGCGAGACGCTCCCCCTGGCTGCGGACATCAAATTCACCCCTGTTACAAGATCAGCGGACCTGGAGCGCGCCCTCTACCGCAGCGGCAGCTACTTCAAGATTTACTACCGCATTAGCCGCGAAGGCATCTCGCCGGGCAGGCCTGCAGAGTTGGTCGTCGAGGTGATTCCAGAGCCGCTGGACAGAAGCCTGGCGTTGGGGCTGCGACTGATCGGCCTGGTCTACCTGGCCATCGGCATCTACGTGCTGTTTCGCCGCTGGACGGCGCCGCGCGCCACCCACTTCTACCTTTTCTGCCTGGTTTCATTCGCGCTTTACGCGCTTAAGTACACGGGCGCGCTGGACGCAACGGGCCATTGGGACAAGCTGGACCAGTGCGTTTTCTGGATCAATGTGCTGGCTGAATCCCTGCAGCCGGCTCTATTTCTGCACTTTGCCCTCAGTTTTCCCGAAGAGCGGTTCAAGAAGCTCCGCCGACGCTGGCTGCTTCCGCTGGTCTACGCGCCCGGCGCAGGATTGTTTGGCCTGTGGCTCTATGCAATCAACTATTGGCAGGCCTCGGCGTTGCTCAAACACCGCCTGGACCAGACAGGCACCGCCTATGATGCCGTTTTTTACGTGTTGGCGGCCACGCTGTTCCTTCGCAGCTACAGCCGCGCCAACACGCCGCTGCTTCGCCAGCAGTTGAAGTGGCTCTATCGCGGCGCTCTCTTTGCCGTCGTCCCCTTCACGCTTTTTTATGCCATACCCTTTCTCCTTGACTGGAACGTCTCTTCCCGGTTGACCGAGTTAGCCGCCTTGTGCCTGGTTATCCTGCCGCTGACCTTCAGTTGGGCCATTGTGCGCTACCGGCTGATGGACACCGACCTGATCTTCAAGCGCGGGGTGGCTTACACGCTGGCTACGGCACTGCTGCTGGGCGCATACTTCGGGATCATCGCTCTGATCACCGTCATGGTTCACAATGTCATGCCGGAAGCAGTGCGGACGTGGGGCCTGGTGATCGCCATCCTGGTCACAGCGGCGATCTTCGACCCTCTCAAGCGCAGGATTCAGAACTGGGTTGACCGGGTCTTCGACCGCCAACGTTACGATTACCGCAAGGCGCTGGTGGAGTTCGGGCGCGGCCTAAGCTCTGAGACTGATCTCCGTGCACTGCTGGAGTCTATTGTCGAGAAGCTGCCGAATACATTGCTGGTGGCGCGCGTGGCAATCTTCATGGCCAAGAACTATGAGGATCATGGCCGCTTGTGGCTGGCTGCCTCCCACGGGTTGCCCGCAGAGGCCCTGGCTGCGCAGGAGAGCATGGACCTGGGCTTTCTGAACTTTGACCAGGTCACGGACCACACACACATCTTTCTGGAAAACGCGCAGCAGGCCGTGCATCTGCCCGCCGGGCAGCAACGCACCGCGGCCCTGCTGGACCTGAATTACTATCTGCCCTGTCGCGTTGCCGCCGGCCAGATGCAGGGCGGCGAAGCCAGTCCGAATGAGCCAGAGACCACGCGCACCATCGCAGTGATCGGCCTGGGCCGCACCATCGGCGGCGACTTTCTCTCCAGCGAGGATGTGGAGCTGCTGGAATCGCTGGCATCCTACATCGGCATTGCTTTGCAGAACGCCAGCCTCTATGCGCGGCTGGAAGAAAAGATCGGCGAATTCGAGCGGCTCAAGGAATTCAACGAGAACATTGTCGAGTCAATCAACGTCGGCATCCTGGCTCTGGACCTGGACGACCGCATCGAGAGCTGGAACGCGCAGATGGAAGCCATGTACGCCCTGAGTCGCGCCGAGGCCATCGGCCAGGAGCTGAGCACTGTCTTCCCGGCGGAATTTATCGAGGCCCTGGAAGGCTTTCGCAACGAGCAGGGCGTCCATCACCTCTACAAGTTTCCGCTTACCACGCGCGCCGGCGAGCAGCGTACCGCCAACATAGCCATCGCGCCGCTGTTGTCAAGAGATTTTGTTTCGGTAGGCCGCATAATTCTGGTGGATGACATCACCGAGCGCGTCTCGCTGGAAACGCAACTGGCGCAGGCCGACAAGCTCAGCTCCATCGGATTGCTGGCCGCCGGAGTGGCACATGAGATCAACACGCCGCTGGCCGTCATCTCCTCGTATGCGCAGATGCTCGCTAAACAATTGAAGGGCGACGCTCGCCTGGGCCCTGTGCTGGAGAAGATTACCCAGCAGAGTTTCCGCGCCGCCGAGATCGCCAATGGGCTGCTGAATTTTTCTCGCACGTCGACCACCGAGTTTCGCGATACCAACCTGAACCAGGTTATCCGCGACACGCTCTCCCTGCTCGATCACCAGTTCAAGACCGCGCAGATCGTCGTCAATCTGGAGCTGGCAGAAGAACTGCCTCCCATCCACGGCAACTCCGGCAAGCTGCAACAGGTCTTTCTCAACCTGCTGCTGAACGCCAAGGAAGCCATGCCGGGAGGCGGCCGCCTGCGCGTGATCACCCTGTTCAACCGGCAAGACAAATACGTTGCCGCGCTGGTCAACGACTCCGGCAGCGGCATAGCCCCGGAACACCTGAAGCGCATTTACGATCCGTTTTTCACCACCAAGAACGTACCCCGCGGAGGCGACCGCCGCGGCACCGGCCTGGGGCTTTCCGTCTCCTACGGCATCATCCAGGAGCACGCCGGCAAGATACATGTGGAGAGCTCCATTGGCGCCGGCACAACCTTCCACCTTGAGTTTCCCCTGTTGAGGACAAGTGTTCATGCCTGAGGTAGAAACGCCATTGAATTCGTCCGCATCCGCCGCTGCCGTTGACTCCGGCCCAATTGACAGCCAGGCCCGCATCCTGGTCGTTGACGACGAGATTGCCATCCGAGAGTCGCTGGATGCATTGCTTAAGCTGGAAGGATACACAGCGAGAATGGCCGCCGACGGCGAAGAGGGACTGCGGATTCTCGACCAGGAAAGCTTCGACCTGGTGCTGCTGGACCTGGCACTGCCTGGCCAGAGCGGCCTGGAGCTTCTGCCCCAGATCAAGGAGCGCCATCCTGATCTGCCGGTTATCATGATTACCGCCTACGGCTCGGTGGACAATGTTGTTGAGTCCATCCGCTCCGGCGCGGAAAACTTTATTCAGAAGCCCTGGGACAACGAAAAGCTGCTAGCTGACATTCGCTCCGCTGTCGCCCGCCACAAAGCCGAAGAAGAAAATCTGCAACTCAAGCGCACCCTTAAACAACGCTACAACTTCAGTAACATTGTGGGCAAGAGCGAAGTCATGCTGAAGGTCTTCGACCTGGTGGCACAGGTGGCGCCCAGCAGGTCAACAATTCTGATTCAGGGCGAGAGCGGCACCGGCAAGGAGATGATCGCCAAGGCCATCCATGCTAACTCGCCGCGCAGGGACAAGCCCTTCGTTCCCATCAATACCGGCGCCATGCCCAGCGAGTTGCTGGAATCCACGCTATTCGGCCACGTTAAAGGCGCTTTCACCTCGGCAATCGCCTCCAAGAAAGGCCTTTTCGAGGTGGCTAACGGTGGCACGCTCTTCATGGACGAGATTGCCACCATGGGCATGGACACCCAGGCCAAGATTTTGCGCGTGTTGCAGGATCGGCGCTTCATGCACCTGGGCGGCGTGCAGGAGATCCAGGTGGACGTGCGCATCATCGCCGCCACCAACATCGACTTGCACAAGGAAGTGCGCGAGGGCCGCTTTCGCGAAGACCTCTTCTACCGCCTCAACGTCATCTGCGTTGACCTGCCGCCGCTACGCTCGCGCCGCGAAGACATCCCCCTGCTGGCGCAGCATTTCCTCGACTTTTACACCAACGAGAACAACCTCGCTCCGCGCAAGCTTTCCGCCGAAGCTCTGCGCGCCCTGGTCGATTATGCTTGGCCGGGAAACGTGCGGGAACTGGAAAACTCCATCGAACGCAGCGTGGTGCTCTCCTCGGGTCCGGTTATCGGACCCGATCTGCTGCCCGGCCACATCACCGGCCGCAGCTTTCAGGACGCCATGCTGGAACACAATCCGAACGCAACGCTCTTCGACATATTGGAAGACATCGAGCGCCGCATCATCATCGAGAAGCTGGAGCACTGCAACTGGAATCAGACCGATGCCGCCGAGCAGTTCCACATCCCGCTCTCCACGCTGAACCAGAAGATCAAGCGGCTGAATATCGAGATTCGGAAAAAGGGGAGGGAGTAGGGAATAGAAGCGCCTTCCGCAGATAGCAACAGATGCTACAAGATACGCTGACGGCAAGACGTGTAGTGAAAATGCGCTAATCGCTCGTGATCGTTGTGGCCCGGTTATTTACGAAAGTTACTGTCCAATGCTTACCGGCCTGGTCGAAGGTCACGGTGCGGTCACCCTCCGTGCCGCCGCTGGTCTGCGTCTTCCGCCCGATGGCCATGCGCGTCTCCAACTCACTCATCCCTGACTTGACCTGGTGAGCATCGACGGCCGCCCACACATCTTTGGGCCAGTGGTCAAAGATGGTGTGCGGATCGTCATAATAGAAGAGCGTATCGCAGAAGTAGGCTTCCTGCCTGCCTTGAATCACCCCGATGGGCGTGGCATAGAGCGTCGCGTCGCCCGGCAGCGTGAAGACGGCAAAGGCTTGCCGGCTGCCGTGACTCATGCCGTCATCCTCGTTGGCGGGAACGGCCTGCTTAATGATCTTCTTTACTTCCAGTTTCTGTGCCGCGGGAATCACTCCTACCCGCCGGGCGAAGACTACATGCCCGCTCGTGTAGGGGTAATAAGGCATGATGTATCCGTTTTTCATCCACACCGATGTACCTTCTAACTGCAGCGTATCCTCAAAGTATGAGGGAAATAACTTGCGGATCACCGACACTTTGTCCAAGTCCGGCCTCTGTCGGGCGATATTTTGCTCGATGACCCCGGGATTCTGCCGCTGCTTCCACACGGAAAACAGATAGCCGCCGCCGATAGCCAGCGTAATGAAGATAGAGATAAGCATTATTTGCCAGTTCTTCACGCTTCCTCCGGTGGATTTTGCTGGCCGTTAGATGCCGCAAGTCCGCCCCTAGAAATTCTACAGGGCCACTGCGCCGGCCTCGCCTACCACACACGACGTCGGGTGCTAATAGCAGTCTTCTACCACTTCCCCGTGGTTAGAAACTCGTGGATGGAGGATGCGGCCTTACGGCCGGCACCCATGGCCAGAATAACGGTGGCGCCTCCGGTGACAATGTCGCCGCCGGCAAAGACGCCGGGCTTGCTGGTGCGCATCGACTTCTCATCAGCGACGATATAGTTGTGCTTGTTGGTCTTCAGGTCCGGCGTAGTGCTCTGGATGAGAGGATTGGCATTGGTGCCGACGCCGATGATGGCCACGTTCGCGGGCAGAACAAACTCCGAGCCCTTGATCGGGACCGGGCGGCGGCGGCCGCTTTCGTCCGGCTCGCTCAACTCCATGCGCATGCAAACGGCGCCCATCAGCCAGCCCTTATCGTCGCCGAGGAACTCGATGGGGTTGGTTAACATGCGGAACTCGACGCCCTCTTCGCGGGCGTGCTTTACCTCTTCAGCGCGGGCCGGCATCTCGGCCTCGGAACGGCGATAGACCAGCGTTGCCGTGCGCGCGCCCAGCCGCCGCGAGGTGCGTACCGCGTCCATGGCAGTGTTGCCTCCGCCCACCACGATCACGTCGCGATCGCGGCAGTCGTAGACCGGCTCATCGAAGGCAGGAAACTGGTAGGCGCGCATGAGGTTGACGCGGGTAAGGAATTCGTTGGCCGAGTAAACGCCGTTGAAGTGCTCTCCGGGTACGCCGAGGAAGACCGGCAGTCCCGCGCCGGTGGCTACAAAGACCGCATCGTAATGCTCCACTGTCATCAGCTCGTCGAGGGTGACACTTTTGCCGACGACCACATTGGTCTCGAACTCGACGCCCATGCGGCGCAGGTTGTCCACCTCGCCACGCACGATGGCTTTGGGCAGGCGAAACTCCGGAATGCCGTAGACCAGCACGCCGCCCAGTTCGTGCAGAGCCTCAAAGACGCGCACGTGATGACCCTTCTGGATGAGGTCTCCGGCGGCGCTCAAACCTGCCGGACCGCTTCCGACGATGGCCACGTTCTTGCCGGTCGCGGGGGCGTTGGTGGGCAGTCCCAGCTTGCCGCTGAGGCGCTCGTAGTCGGCGATAAACCGTTCCAGGTTGCCGATGGCCACCGGCTTGCCCTTCTTGCCCAGGATGCATCCACCCTCGCACTGGTTCTCCTGCGGGCAGACGCGGCCGGTGATGGCGGGCAGCGAGTTGTCTTCGCGCAGCTTGGCGGCGGCGGCAAGAAAATCACCGGCGCAGATCAGGGCAATCACTTCCTTAACCTTGACGCCCACCGGGCAATCGACGATGCAGCCCGGCTTGGCGCACTCGATGCAACGCGAGGCTTCAGTGAGGGCGTCGGACGTGGGCAGGCCCTGGTTGACCTCCTCAAAGTTGTGGCTGCGCACAACGGGGTCCAGCTCCGGCATGTGGGTGCGCGTAATCTTCATGCGTTCTTTCAGGGGAAGAGGATTGTTCTCAGGCATGGTGTGTCTCCTTCGCGGCCAACTCTTCTCGAAGTTCGGCCACTTGCTCTTCCTTGTGTTCCTGAAATTCTTTGAGCGCAGCGCACTCCTTCTCGCGATACATGGTGTTGCGCTGCATGAGCACCTCGAAGTTGACCTTGGAGGCATCGAACTCAGGCCCGTCAACGCAGGCGAACTTGCTCTGGTCGCCCAAAAGCACGCGGCAGCCACCGCACATTCCCGTGCCATCCACCATGATGGAGTTGAGGCTGACCATGGTCTTGATGCCCAGCGGCGCGGTGATGCGCGCCACGGCCCTCATCATGGGCACTGGGCCCACGGCGAGAACAAAGTCGATCTTGCGGCCGGCGGCGATCAGCTCGTCGAGCTTTTTTGTCACCAGGCCATGTTCGCCGTAGCTGCCGTCGTCGGTCATGACGTAGGTCTCGCTGCTGGAAGAATGGACCTCGTCTTCAAAAACGACCATTTCAGAGCTTCGCGCGCCTTCAATGAAGACCACGTGATTGCCGGCCTGCTTGAGCGCGTGAGCGGTGGGCAGAGCCATGGCCGTGCCCACGCTGCCGGCTAATATCACGGCAGTTCCGTAGTTTTCTATCTCCGAGGGATGGCCGAGGGGCCCGACGATGTCCAGAATAGAGTCGCCCGTTTCAAGGCAGTTAAGCAGCGAAGTGGTCTTGCCGACAGCCTGCACCACTATGGTGACCGTGCCAGCCTGCGGGTCCGATGACTTGATGGTGAGCGGAATACGTTCGCCCTTGTCGTGTATGCGGAGAATGACGAACTGCCCCGGCTTGTGCTTGCGCGCTATGCGCGGCGCCTCAATCACAAACTGCCTGATATTGAGGCCGACGTTGCGGGCTTCCAAAATCTTGTACATACAAGAAAAGTCTCCGATTTGGCCAGGGTTATCGACAATTCGCCTCCGTAAACGATTGAAAACCGGAGGCAAGAACGAATCGCACACCCAGGCACAGGCGAACCTATCGCCTGACACATAAGATTATTCAGCATACACGAATGGGGATGTGATGCGAGTCACTTGGGGAAACGGACGAGAGGCAGTTTGGCCGATTCAGTCTACGACTTAACTTCGCTTCAATCGCCCATTTCCAGATCCTGATCCACCTCTGCTTCCATGGAGGGAAGGATGGCGCGCAATCGCTCGAACTCCGAGTTGCCGTGCAGGGGTTTGAGGCACGGATTAGCCAGCATCTGGAAGAACCATGGGCAGCGGACTTCGTTTGCAGCGCGCAGTTCTTCCAGGGCGGCTTCATGGTCCCCCAGAACCACATAGGCGGCGGGCGTGAACAGGCGCACCACGTAACGTTCCCGGCTCAGCCATTGCAGCCGCTCGAGGATGATGCGGGCCTCGTCCGCGCGGCCGGCGCAGGCCAGCGCATAGGCTTGCCCGGCGGCGGCAGGATCGAAATGCAGTGCGCGCTGCGCGTAACCTTGCGCAAGTTCAGTCGCCTGTTCCACCTCCCCGTTGTAGGCAAGAATCACCGAACCAAAGAGGCCGGTTACTTCGCGCTCGGGAAACTGAGCGATCGTCTTGCGGATCTGCTCCAGGCTTTCGGAGGCCTGCCCATCCAGGTGGAGCACCCATGCCAGACGGCTGTGTAGCCAGGGTGAATAGGGGTCGATACGAATGGCCTTACGCAGCATCTCAATGACTTCGGCGTAGTGATGGCGGCTAACAGCGAACAACGCGCGCGCGCGTGTCGTCCAGGTATCGTGGGGCAGATGTGCGCTAAGGGAGAAAGCCAGCAAAGCCGCGGGCAGGTTGCGATCGTAGTGGAAGTTGATCCAGCCCAGAGCTGGCAGCAGGGCTACGGCCTGATGGGGAAGGTCGGGAATCGAGTTCGCCATACGGTGAACAAGATCTGCTGAAGCGTCTGGAGACATGAAACCGAATACTCCCTGGGCAATGCACAGGTGCGCCAGATCGATCTTGGCGGAGATCAGCGTAGGATCCAGCTCGATGGCCCGCAATAGTTGTTGCATCCCGTCCTGCATGCGGTGGCGATGAAGCGTCTGCCACTCTTGGTGCCCGCGCAGAAATATTTCGTAGGCCTCAGCTTGCCGGGTGCTGCTTTCCTTCTCCATATCGCTGGCCGCGGCGGCGGAGATATCAATCACGGCATCCCCCCTTGGCGAGATTGTTGCGTCGCCGGAGACCATAATGCCCAGGCGATAGGCCAGCCGCCGCATCAGCTCCCGCTCCAGCACGTCTGTCCTGTTCCGCGGCGCGAGCAGGTCTTCAACCCAGATTTGCGTGCCGTCCTCAACGCGGATCATCTCCGCCCGCAGCCGGTAAAGCGAGGAGAATGCCTGAAGGGTTCCGGTCAAAACCAGGTCGGCCTTCAGTTCCTGGCCGATCTGCAGGGCGGTAAGCCCGCGCTGCGCCAGGGTGAAGACCGAATCCCGGGCCAGCACCGCAACTGCAATGTGACGTGCGCGGGATAGGCCGGTGGTGACATCTTCTGCTATGGCCAATCCGAGATGTTCCGGAACAAAGTGCCCAGTGGCGAATGGCATGATGACCAGCCGCACAAGCGGTCCCGGCGGCGCCTCGCCATCGCGCCTGATCTCGGCCGTGAAGCGGTAGCCGCGCTTGTAGATAGTCTGAATGCACTCATCCGGCTCTAGCCGCGCGCGCAGGCTGGACATGCATTTGGGAACGCTGTCGGCCGTCACATGCACATCGCCCCACAAAGCATTTTTCAACTGCACCAGCGAGACCACCTGGCCGGCATGCTCGATCAACAGCCGCAGTGCAGCCAGTTCCTTTGGAGGCAGGTGAACCACGGCATCACCGCGCCACAAGGTGCCATCGGCTTCCAGCCGGAATCCTGCAAAGAAACTGGCCGAGGCTCGACCCTGACGGTCAGGATCTGCCGCCGGGGAACCCGGAGCCGGTTCATTGCGTGAAAGTGAGTAGGGTTCCTTCTTTGTGTCCAACGCGCTCCTCTATTCCTGGGATCCACGGTTGCCGATCTCTTGTCCATCGGACAAGAAAAACAACGGCCAATAATGGTTGCGGGAATCTACGAGGGAAAGCCCAGAGGAGGCAATAAGAGAGCGGTAGTTCCAACGAGTTTTGTGCTTCGATGAGCCCAGTTAAATACTGCGACCTACAGATTATCTACATTCGCTATGCCTTGGGAAGTGTGTACACAAGTTAATTAATTATTTTTTATGCGTGAAGTAATCAAAGTCGGATTCACTAGTAACCATAGAGTTATCACTACGCACGAGAGTATTCACGTTACTAAATTTCTGCTCAGGATGCGCTTCTCAAGTGAAATTGATTCCGGCAGAGAGAAAAGGACAGTTTTCAGGAAAACTTCAGGCATTTGTTAGTAACTGCAGGCATGCAACTGGCAAACTAATGGAAGGAGTTAGTCATGTCCAAAACAGTTTCCTACGCGCAATGGTCTCTTGAATCCTATTGCATCGGGATGAAGCTGCGCTCGCTGCGCACCCAGAAACGACTCACGCTCTCACGCCTGGCGGCGGAGACAGGCTTATCCACAGCGCTACTCTCCAAGCTGGAAACGGACCGCATGGTGCCCACGCTGCCAACGCTGGCGACCATCAGCCGGGTTTACGGGGTGGGGATGAGCTACTTTTTCTCCGAACCTGCCAAGCACACACTGTCGATTACGCGCAAAGCTCATCTGGCGGGAAATAGCCGCGAAGTGGAGTCGGTGAAGACGACGCCACTGAATGCGGTAACGGAGGGAACCCGGCTGGTGGCGCGGTTGATCGAGTTTCCCGCTGGCGGAGTTTCCTGTGCCACGGATTCCTGCCGCGAGGGGAGCGCCCTGGTTTACGTGCTGGAAGGAAAGCTGCAATTGGATGCAGGCGGGATGCAGGAGGTGCTGGAGGCCGGCGATTGCGCCTGCATGGAGAGCGAGATGGCGCTGGCCTGGAGCGCGGCGGGCAAGTATCGCTGCCGGGTACTGGCGGTAACGCCTGCCGGGCCACGCGCGGAAGGCTGAGCGGCCCGGCGGCGAGCAGATGCCGGATTAAGGGGTTACTGCCCCGCCGCTGACGCGCGGGATCAACTGAAATGAGTAGAGAAAGCGCGTGGCGCCGGCGTACGGCGTGCTAAGCGGAGAAGCAGTCAGCGTCTGGTAAAGCGTAGTGCCCACAAGGTAAATGCGCGCGTAAAAATGCATGGAGTCATTCTCGGCTTCAAACTCCCTGCCGGGATATACGCCGAGCGTGATCGTTTTTCCTCTGATCAGGTGGGCGCTGACGTTATCAATGGCTCCCTGTTGGGCGCCATCCAGCACCTGGTCCGGGGTTCTGTCAGAGATTGCGGAGCCATAATCGCAAACCCCGACAAACAAAGCTGCCTGGCCATCCTGCACCATATATGCACGCAGCTCAAAGCTGCCCTTTTCTGTCGGAACATCTCTCTTCGAAAACTGAGGTTCGCTTGGGTAAGAGGCGCTGAATCCATCCGCCGGATAGTTGTATACCTGCCACTGTTGAGCGTGCGCGCCGAGCGCAGCGACTATCGAAAATAATGCAACGGCGAGAGTACTACGCCTGAGGACTGTGTTGTGCATTCTAAGCATTCTGATCGGCCTCCTTGACTTGAAATCCCCGAATTGTGTGATTCTAGCATTCCACGCTTTATTGCGCATAATGATGTCTTGCCGGCAATCCAATGTTTGCCGTCGGAGGGGCCAGTCTGTAGGATGGTTTGGAAATCAAGGAGCCCGGCGACATGCGACCCAACCTCAACCTGATGAAGGCAACCCTGACCGGCGCTTTGGGCGGTCTGCTCTTCGGCTTTGACACAGTGGTCATCTCCGGGGCCATCGATGCGCTGGTGCGGCTCTACAACCTGAGCCCGCAAGGCAAGGGCTGGACGGTGGCTATCGCGCTGATCGGCACGGTGGTGGGGGCTCTGGGCGCGGGCCAAGTGGGGCAGAAGATCGGCGGACGCGAGACACTGCGCATTACCGCCGTGCTTTATGTGGTTTCGGCTGTCGGCAGCGGAGTGGCATGGAACTGGCCGGTACTGATGCTCTTTCGATTTATTGGCGGGCTGGGCATCGGCGCCTCGTCTGTGCTGGGACCGGTTTACATTGCCGAGCTGGCCCCGGCCCGGTGGCGTGGGCGGCTGGTGGGCGCGTTTCAGTTCAACGTGGTCTTAGGCATTCTGGTGGCCTACACCTCCAACTACTTCATTCGCACGCTTCACCTGGGCGCGGCGGAGTGGCGCTGGCAGGTGGGCGTGGCCGCGCTGCCTGCCTTGGGCTTTTTGGCGCTGCTTTTCGGCATTCCGCGCAGCCCGCGCTGGTTGGCCTCAAAGGGGCGCAACGACGAGGCTCTTGTCGTGCTCAAGCTGATGGGCGAGCCTGAGCCCGAGGCTGAGCTGGCCGACATCCGCGCCGCGCTGGCCGAGGAACACGCCACAGCCCACGAGCCGGTCTTCCGCTGGAAGTATCGCTATCCGCTGTTTTTGGCGATTTCGATTGGTGCCTTCAACCAACTGTCGGGGATCAATGCCATCCTCTATTACCTGAACAATCTCTTTACTGAAGCAGGATCGAGCCAGGAATCTGCCTACTTGAAGGCCATCGCTATAGGTGTCGCAAATCTTGTTTGCACCATTGTGGGCATGAGCGTCATCGACAAGCTGGGGCGTAAGACGCTGCTGCTCATTGGCGCGGTGGGTACGGCCAGTTGTCTGGCGGTAGTCTCGTGGATATTTGCCACCAACTCCCACACTGGGGCGCTGGTGTGGGTGCTGATTACTTACATCGGCTTCTTCGCGATTTCGCAGGGCGCGGTGATCTGGGTCTACATCGGCGAAGTCTTTCCCAATGCTGTCCGCTCCAAGGGCCAGGGAGTGGGCAATGCCAGCCACTGGATCATGAACACCATCATCGCCTTAGAGTTCCCGGTGTTAGTGGCGCACATCGGCCCTGGCGCTCCGTTCACCTTCTTTGCCGTGATGACGGCGATCCAGTTCCTGGTGGTGCTGTTCGTTTATCCGGAGACCAAGGGGCAGACGCTGGAGGCGTTGCAACGCAAGCTGGTGCGGGCTTAGGGCACTTCCACTCTTGCTGTGCCCGGGGAAATAATAGTCAGCGGCGGTTTCCTCTCCGTGGCGAAATTTTACGCCCGGTTTGCAGATAATTAACTTCCCTTGGCGCACAATGTTCATTAGAGGTCCGAGCTGCTACAGATGAAGAACTGTGTCCGAGTGTCAAAAGAGGTCGATTGGGAAGGGGTCTGCCCGATCCGTACCACCAGGGTGCCCCCCTACCCCCCTCCCCCCCTATTTCCTGTGAAACTGTGAAACTGTGAACTTTATTGCAGCTTCGGTTGGTATCACTGGTTCGGGGCTAACTTCGGTACGGAACTCTATATAATTTGAAGAGATGCCGGCGATAGCCGGAGCCCCGTAATTCTCTCCGGGTGTGAGGTCAAGGATGCAGCAAACGGCGGTTCCAGCCGCGGATAAGGGCAGGGAAGCAACACAGGCCGCTTCCAAGGCCGGCGTTGCGTCTATGGCCGAGACCATGAAGAACGAGGAAGTTTCGCCTCTGGCTGCCGCCAGTTCCCCTGAGGCCGAGGCATTCCGGAAAGAGATCCTCCGTGTCGGCCGCAAGCTGTGGGAGCGGCAGTATGTAGATGGCAACGGCGGCAACATCAGCGTCCGCCTGGGCTCGAGCTACGTGCTCTGCACACCCACCATGCTGAGCAAGGGCGACCTGGAACATGCTGACATCTGCCTCTCCGATTTGGACGGCAACATCCTGGCCGGAGTGCGCTCGCGGACCAGCGAACTGCTGCTGCACCTGGAGATTTACAAGGCCAACCCGCAGGCCCGCGCTGTGGTGCACTGCCATCCGCCTTACGCGACGGCCTTTGCCGCCACCGGTTCCACACCGCCCAACGGGCTGATCACCGAGTATGAGTTATTTATCGGTCCGGCAGCAGTAGCCCCATACGAGACCCCCGGCACAAAGGCCTTTGCCGAGACAGTGCTGCCCTTTGTAATGGATCACAACACCATCCTGCTTACCAACCATGGCATCGTATGCTGGGCGGATACGGCCACCCATGCCGAATGGCTGGTGGAAATCTTTGAAACCTGTTGCAAGACCTACCTGTTGGCCCAGCAGATCGGCAAGCCGCTCACTTTCATTCCCGAAAGCAAGATGCGGGAGATTCTGGCGCTGAAGCAGCGTCTGGGCTTTCCGGATGCGCGCCTCCATGATGTGACACTGCAGGCAGAGGGAATCAGTGCCAAGCTGGAGCGCTTGGTGGAGCAGGTGCTGGCGCGGCTGGAAGAAAGGTACTGATTTTTCAGCGGGTTGAACTTTTATTTGCCGCCCTCGGCAGTCTCAGGCAGAAAGTATCCCCAGCCTTTCTTTGCAGCTGCTTCTAGCAATTCCGCAGAGGGATTGACGGGAAAGGCATTGCGCGCCATCTCGAGCATGGCCAGGTCGTGGATGGAGTTGCCGAAGACCGCATCGGGGCACGGTATCCCAACGCGCTTGAGCGCTTCGGCCTTACCTTCGTCGGTGGGCACATCCAGAATCTCGCTGGTGATAAGGCCCCCGGTGACACGCACCTCGGCGGCCAGAATGCGCTCTTCCGCAAATCCGAAATTGCGCACTCCCTCAGAGACCACCCATTTATTGGTGGAGCTGACGGCCCAAATCTCGACGCCGGCTTTCTTGAGCGCGGCCACCAGCGCTACCATCTCGGCGAAGACGCGCGGCTGAACAAACTTGCGCACGTAGCGGGCGGCGGCCTCGCGCAGTTCCCGTTCGCGCAGGCCGGCGTAAATCTGCACCATCTCGCCGCACATATCCAGCTCGTTCACATTGCCGGCCAGGTAGTCGCGATAGCGGGTATCGACCCAGTCGCTGGTAGAGCGCGAAACCAGGCCCTTCTCCAGCGTCCAGGCCATGAAGCCATAACCGGCGTCGCCGCCCCACAGTGTGCCATCGCAATCGAAGACCGCAACTTTTGGCTTGCTTTCAAAGACCAACCGCTCAAACTCCGGGGTGGTCCAGCGGGGAATATCAATTTGTGTTTGTGTCAAGCGTTCCTCTTGTTGTCGTCGGACAATTTCATCTAACTCTATTTTCTTTCAAAATGCATAGTTTTGCACGTAAAGGTTTGATGAAGCGCCTGATTGAGCAACAGGAACGAGGGTTGCGGGTGCAGCCTTGAATCAGTACCAGTTTTTGAACTCCGGCCACTCAGTGGCGTAGGTGCGCTTGCGATGGCGCAGCCAGAAGTAGCGGCGATGGTAACTGTTTTGGGTCCAGGGCGCGTCGAAGGGGCCGAGATCGATGACTTCAGCGTAATAGTCTGTGTAATTCTCGCGATGGTCGCCGAGAGTGAGTACCGATTCGCCGGTGTAGCCATTCCAGCCCCAGTAATAGTATGTTTGATGACCACTTATGGCTGTGGGCAGGCCATATTTCGGCCCGAGCATGTTGACTGCGCTTGCCTCAGCATAATTGCCGCAGAAGATGGCTGTGTGCGCGCGCACCTCGGGCGGCAGAGCGTTGTAACGCGCGGCAAAGCCCTCCACCATCTGCGGCCAGCCAAAGCGGTAGGAGAGAAATGAGGGCAGGGGGCTGGTTATTTTTTCGCTTTCGGTATTAGACAGGAAATACGCCGCTTTGGCCCTGTATTGGTTGTACATATCAGGAGGCAGGATGGTGAGAACGAAGGGCGCAGATATCAGGCAGAAGAAACAAGCCAGAACTGCGGTGTAACTAATGACCGGCCAACTGCGGCGAGTTATGTCGCCAAGGGCGACGGCGCCGGCGGCCAAGAACACCGGGTAGATGGGCGCGAGATAGTAATGCTTGGCATGCAGGAGCATCATCATGGGCAGAAAGACCACATAGGTGAGAGCCACAAAACGCCAGAGGCGAGCCTTGCGGGCAAAGGCGAGCCAAGCCAGGCCGCCGATCCAGAGAAGAGCCGCGACAACAAACAGGATGTTGACTTGGGCGGCCAGAAAAGACAGTGGCGGCAGCTTGATGTTCTTGTCGGAGTGGGCAATGTTACTGAGCAGTTCATATGTGGGGAAATGGTGAACCCATTGCCAAATCAAGTTGGGCAGAGCGATCAGGATAAGCAGGGCCACTCCGGCAGCACACCATGGGGAGCGGAGAAGTCGACGCTGGGAGCTGAGTAGCAGGCCGGCCAAAAGCGCGATAAGAAAGAAGACAGTGGAGTGTTTGTTTTCGATGCCCAGACCTGCCAGCAAACCGAAAAGCAGCCATGCGCGGGGGCCGGCCGAGCCTTCGGCCAGGCGCAGGAGGACAAACAGAGCGCCCATCCAGAAGCAGGGATCAAACGAATTCATGGAGAGGTAGTTGGAGGTGGCAAGGTATACAGGAGCGGCGAGAACGGCGGTCATGGCCAGGAGTTGCGCACAGCGGTGGCCACCGAGTTGCCATGCCAACAGGCCGGCGAGGCCGACGTTTACGCCGCCGGCAAGGAAGCTGAAGATGCGTACCCCGGCAGGAGAAAGTCCGAAGAGCATCTCGGCCAGCCGTGCCTGAAGGGCTGTCAACGGAGGCATATCGACATAGCCCCAGGCCAAGTGGTGACCGCAGACCAGGAAGTACAATTCATCGCCATCGAAGCCGTAGCCAAGATGGCAGCCCCAGAGTGTGCTGAACAGATGGATGAGGAAGGTGAGGGCTGCAAAGATGCTGGCGAGCAGGAGGGCGGTGCGCAGCGGCGTTCGTGCGAGAGTGGGCGAAGTGGCTTCAGGCATTCAATTGATTCCTTGGCGATAGTCTACGCGATTGTACGCAGGAGGAGCGGGGCGGGTTCCTTGAATTACTGATTACGGAGAATGAACGATCAGGCAGTGGAATTCGCTTTATGTAAATTCCGCCAAATGATTTCGGCGGTTTTGCTTGGAGCGACGGCGGCGAGTGACTCGGTGGTGGCTTGCTGCAATGAAAGCAGTACAGGAATAGTGATTAACCGGTGATCGCCTGGTGATGTTTATCTTCATGCTGGAAGCCAGGATCAGCAGCAACAGGCTTTCGCGGCGGGAAAGACCGCACATTGCTAACGTTCTTCGAGTAGCGCGCCGCAGTGCTCCGGCATTGACCGAGTGCCCGATGCAGAGCCTTTGCCGCCAGCGCCTCCAGCACCGGAATCAGACCGTCCTGTTCGCCGTGGCCGGAAAGGACGCGGTCAGCTTTCCTGGCGAGTTCCTGCCAGTCGTGCCACTCTCCGGCGGCATAGTGAATCCTCCTGAATGCGGCTGCCAACCGCTTAGCCAGGGGATCTGCTGAGGCAGAGATCTCAACCAGATATCGCGCTTGTTTGAGACGCTTGCGATATTCATGCAGGTTGCCGGCGTCGAGATTGGGAAGTTCGCCGGTAAGTTCAGCAAATATCCGCAAAGCCTCTGGGACAGTCGAATGCACCCTTGAAGGCATGTGCGGCGCCAATGCCGCTTCCAGCTCTTTGCTTGATCTGTTCAGCCGTTTACCGCGAGCATCGATGGAGTCTATCAACTTATTGATCCCCGTTTTGCGCTGTTTTTTTAGCCGGTCTTCTAGTTTGTCGATTTCACGGATGCAGCGGGGGCTCAAATGCTTCTTGCCTTCTGACGCTTCTCCAGTGCTGCGTAGGCTAACGAGACGAGTCAGATACACATCTGCATTGCGCACCGGCTCAAGCGCCTTGCGCAGCTTCTTCCCTTCTTTGCTCCAATGCTGAAAGGCACGCGCAGCGGCGGGGCCCGCAGCCTGCTTGCTCAGGAAATATTCCAACCCCACTTGCAGTCGCAAGGTGAGGCTGCGCAGGGCATGGACGCTTCTCCGGCTGGGTTTGCGGGCGCATTGCGCCAACAACTTGCGCCATGTCTCAAGCTGCTGCCACTTTTGTTGGGGAAGCATCGTGGATTTCTCGCTAGGGGAATGAAAAGCGAAATTCAACAATCTTTAACCTCTGCTTAACATATTGCACTGCCGAGCCCGCTGGATGAAAGCAGGGGGCTGTGAGTTTTCCCTCCTATTCGCCGATCATGCAGCAGGGCTGTGAATTCAGGTTGAGCCGTGCCTATGATTTGCGTGGTTCAAATTGCCTGCTGGGTTTCATGAAAATGCCGCCAGATGGTTTCGGCGGTTTTGGCCGGCACTACAGCGGCGAGCGATTCGGCGGTGGCCAGCTGCACCTCGCGCAGGCTGCCGAAGTGGGTGAGAAGGCGCTGTCGAGTTTGCGCGCCGACGCCGGGAATGTTCAGCAGCTCTGAGTCGCGGTCGCGCATGGCGCGGCGCTGGCGATGGTAGCCGACGGCGAAGCGATGGCTCTCGTCGCGGATGAGCTGGACCAAATGCAGAACCGGCGAGCGGCGGTCAAGGACCACTGGCTCCTCCTCGTTGCCATAGAGGTAGATAATCTCTTCGCGCTTGGCGATGGAAGCCAGCGGAGGCATGGCGAGGCCAGCAGCGGCGAAATTAAAGGATTCCAGCGCCTCGGCGGCGGCGTGAAGCTGGCCGAGGCCGCCATCGACTAGGACCAGCGAGGGCAGGGGCTGTTTTTCTTCGAGCAGGCGACGATAGCGGCGCTGGACCACCTCGCGCATGGAGGCGAAGTCGTCGACTCCGGCGACGGTTTTGATTTTGAACTTGCGATAGGCTTGCTTGTTCATCTTGCCGTTTTCCCAGACCACCAGCGAGGCTACCGTTTCAGCGCCCTGAATGTGGGATATGTCGAAGCACTCGATGCGACGGGGCAGCTCGGGCAGCATAAGCGCTTCAGCCAGCGCCTCCTGAATCGCCTTGCGCGAGGGTTCAAGAACGCGGAAGCGCTGAATGTAGGACTGTTTGGCGTTTTGTCCGGCCAGGTCGACCAGCGAGCGTTTTTCACCGCGTTGCGGCACGGCGATCTCGATGCGATGGCCGGTGCGCTCTGCGAGCAGGGCGGCCAAGGCTGCGCGGTCGTCAAAATCCGCCGGAACGAGGATGGAGCGCGGGACGTAGCGCTGATCGATGTAGAGCTGCTTGAGCAGGGCGGAGAAGACCTGGCCTGCGTGGAAGGGCGCTTCAGAATCTCCGGAGTTCGCGGCTTCCAACAGTTCCGGCAAATCCTCCCAGAAGAATTCGCGGCGGTCGACGATTTTTCCGGCGCGGACGTGGAAGAGATTCACGGCCAGGCTGCCGTCCTCGTAGTGGTAGCCGAAGACGTCGGTGTCGTCGCCCAGTTCGGCTGTGGCGGCGCGCTGCTTCTCCTGGAGCTGGTGGATGGTGGAGAGCTGATCGCGTAATTTGGCAGCGGCTTCAAACTGCTCGGCTTCGGCGGCGGCTGTCATGCGCGCGGTCAGCGTGCGCTCGAGCTCGGCGTGGCGGCCTTCCAGCAGCAGGCGCGCATCGCGGACGGCGCTCGCGTAGATCTCCGGCGTGGTCAGCTCCGCGACGCAAGGCCCCAGGCAACGATGTATGTAGTACTGCAAACAGGCGCGCGGGTGATAGCGGGAGAGATCTACCTTGCAACTGGGTATGAGAAAGCTGCGGTGAATCAGCTCGACCACGCGGTTGGCCAGGCTGCCGGGAAAGTATGGGCCAAAGTAGGCCGCTCCGTCTTTGAGCAATCGACGGGTGACGAAGATCTTGGGGAAGCGGTCGGTCATGGTGAGCTTGACGTAGGGGTAGCTCTTGTCGTCTTTGAGCAGGATGTTAAAACGCGGCTTGCGCTCCTTGATGAGGTTGGTCTCGAGAGCAAGGGCCTCAGGCTCGTTGCCGACGAGAATGTAGTCGAGATCGACGGCCTCGCGCATCAGCGAGCCGGTCTTGGCGTCGGCCTGTGCGGCTTCCAGAAGGTATGAACGCACGCGGGCGCGCAGATTCTTGGCCTTGCCCACGTAGATGACCACGCCTTCGGCGTTTTTGTAGAGGTATACACCGGGCTGGGTGGGTAGGGCGCGGATTTTCTCGTGGAGGTCCATGGGGCCGTTCAGCCTAAATGGCTTCTGTTCTTAGGATAGCGGGTTGGAGGTTGATCTTCGGGATTTGCTCAGTATGGCAATTGGCCGCGATGTGTCCATAAGCGGTGCTAATTGATTTATGGTTGTCTGTCCCGCTCATGAGCATGATGTGCGTGCCGATAGAGTATGATAGACATTTTGTCAGGCACGGAGAGCAAATGCGCATTTTAAAACTTAGGATTCATGATTCGGCGAGGATGAGAGTCCACTTTTTGGGCGGAGTGGTTCTTCTAACCGTAGCGGCGGGGCTGGGAACGGCGGGGCTGGGAATCGCGGGCTGCGGGGGAGGGTCGAATACAGGAACAACGACAACCACGACGACGGCATCGGTTACAGTGGACTTCGGCACGACCAATCAGATCATCCGTGGCTTTGGCGGCTCGGAGGCATGGTACGGGGCAATGTCCAATGCCCAGATTTCCGCCTTGTACGGCGCCACCAATACGGACCTCGGCCTGAGCATCATGCGCCTGCGCATCGCGCCCACGACGTGGACTTCATCGACGCAGACTGCCGATACCAGTCAGTGGACGACAGAATTGGGCAACGGACGGGCCGCGCAGACGCTCGGCGCCACGATCTTCGCTACTCCCTGGTCTCCGCCGGCCTCCATGAAGACCAATGGCAGCGTCAATGAAGGCAGCCTGATCGCCTCCAGCTTTGCCGATTACGCGGCTTATCTGGAGTCATACGTCAAATACGCCACCAGCCAGGGCGTGAATCTCTATGCCATCTCGATGCAGAATGAGCCGGACTGGAATCCGTGCCCTACAAGTGACAATGGCACCGGCACAGGATCAAGCTGCTACGAGTCCTGCCTGTGGTCCGCTCAGGAGATGGATACCTGGGTGGCGCAGAACGCCTCGGTGCTGACCACTAAGCTGATCATGCCGGAGTCGTTCATCTTCAACTCCGCCATGTCCGATCTCGCGCTGGACGATCCGAATGCCGTGAACAACATCTCGATCATTGGCGGCCACTTGTATGGCTCTTCGCCGTACTACTACACCAACGCCGAGAACAAGGGCAAGGATGTGTGGATGACCGAGCACTTCCTGACGCCGGCGGGAGCGCAGCCGGCGATAGCCGATGGGCTGGCGTTAGCGGAGGAGATTCACAACTCGATGACCGTAGGCCAATACAATGCCTATGTGTACTGGTGGATGGACAATACGTCAACTAACAACACCGGCTTGATCGACACCAACAGCAATCCGACCTATTACGGCTATGCATTGGCCCAATTCGCCCGTTTCGTGAGACCGGGCTATCTGCGCGTGAACGTCACCGCAAACCCGGCTGCCGGTGTGTATGTATCGGCTTACTCGGGGAGCGGACACGCGGTGATTGTAGCCATTAACTCGAACACCTCGTCGACATCGGTGCAATTCACGATTCAGAACAAGACAGCGACCACACTGACTCCATACCAGACCACATCGAGTGGGGGTCTGGCGGCCTTGAGCCCGATCAGCGTGTCGAGCAATTCGTTTACAACCAGCCTGCCCGCGCAGAGCATTACGACGTTCGTCCAGTAGGCAGGTTTGGCTGCGGCGGCTTCACGCCATGCTGACAGATGTGTTAGGCGCGGATCTCGATTGGAACGGCGCCGGTTCGGGCCATTCACATCTTGTCGAAATGCCGGAATCCGCCGGTGGCGACGAGCATAGTGGAAAAAAGCATGAAGTTGTAGCAGGCATGGACCAGAGTGCTGGCGGCCAGCGAGCGGGTCACCAGGCGTACCGCGCACAGAATCATGCTGATCAAGATGAACAAGAGGAACAAGCTCAGTGAATTGCCTTGCTGTTCGGTGTGGATCATGGCGAAGAGAATGCTGGTTGGGATAGAGGCGAAAACCATGGCGAAGATGGACCACTTGGGGTGACCGTTAGCATCCAGCGGGCGGGCGGGCTTGCTAGTGCTCTTCTCGATTGCCCAGTCCCAGGCTGTGGCCAGGGCGGGCAGCAGGAAGCCGCGGAAGACAATCTCCTCAAAAAAAGGCGCGAGGGTGACGCCGAAGCCGAACATCATCCACGCGGCGCCCGGTGAACGAATGATATCTACGATGGGGGCGTGCTTCGGCCCGGGAAACAGCGCCTGATTAAGCATGGCGAGCGTAAAGCAGCCTAAAGATATCACTGGCAATCTCCAACCCAATCGGAGTGCCGTAGCGCCGCGCCAGTGGATTCCGGAGAAGAAGCTCATGTTCCATAGCAGCGGATAGAGAGGCATGCTGAGAGCCAATGTGACGAGATAAAGAACCGCCTCGCTGCCTAGAAGGTAGTGGACATTGGTCTTGATCTGATCCAGTGTGGAAACGCCATCGAGATGGAAGTGGAGAGCAACCATCATCGCCACCGTCATGCAAATGAACCCAAACAGCAGGAACGTCACCAGCAGGCAGAGATGGCCAAGATGCGGAATGCGTTTGGTCGGAACAGTCTCGGGTTGCAACCAGGACTGAAACAGCTCAGCTGGCGCTACAGAAATATTCTGTTCAGGCTCCTGCGGCATGGATTCGAGGTCGTTCATGTCTGCTCCGTATTATTTCTGCGGGTTGCGGATCGTTCCGGGGCGATGGTCTTTGCGGTAGTGTGCTTGCGCGTGGCAGGCTCGCTGGTGATTACCTGTTGAGGTGCTGGAGAAGGTCTGAGGTCCGCGATACTTTCCGCATAAGGCTGCGAAGCGGATGGGGCGTCTGGCGCGCAAGCCATATCAACATCAGCGGAATTATCGTCGGGTTCGGAGATTGCAAGACGGCCGCTGCTGGAGGTGTAGTAGCGCTTGAGAAACTGGCCGGTGAAGGAGCCGGGAGTGGAGGCAATCTTCACGGGGCGTCCCTGGCCAACGATGCGGCCACCGTCCTCGCCGCCCTCGGGGCCGAGGTCGATAATCCAGTCGGCGTTGCGGATTACGTCGAGGTTGTGCTCGATGATGATGACCGAGTTGCCCAGGTCGGTGAGCCGGTGGAGGACTTCGAGCAGCTTACGCACGTCGTCGAAGTGCAAGCCGGTGGTGGGCTCATCCAACAAATAAAGCGTGCGGCCGGTCTGGCGCTTGCTAAGCTCGCGGGCCAGCTTCATACGCTGCGCCTCGCCGCCGGAGAGCGTGGTCGCGCTCTGCCCCAGATGGACGTAGCCCAGGCCCACATCCACCAGGGTTTGCAGCTTCTGGCGCACCTGCGGAACGTCAGCCAGCACGGTGAGCGCGTCTTCGATGGTCAGGTCGAGGATGTCGGCGATGGAGTGGCCGTAAAATTTTACTGCCAGCGTTTCCTGGTTGTAGCGGCGGCCATTGCACACCTCGCAGAGCACATAGACGTCGGGCATGAAGTTCATTTCGATGCGCCGTTGCCCGTCTCCCTGGCAGGCCTCGCAACGGCCTCCGCTCACGTTGAAGCTGAAGCGGCCGGGCTTGTAGCCGCGCTCGCGGGCTTCGGGCAGCATGGCGAAGAGGTCGCGGATGGGCGAGAAAACCTGAGTGTAGGTAGCCGGGTTGGAGCGCGGTGTGCGGCCGATGGGCGACTGGTCGATGCGGATTACCTTGTCGATCTGCTCAGCTCCGGCGATGGCATCGTGCGCGCCGGGTTCCTCACGCGAGCCGTAGATGCTCTTGGCCAGCGAGCGGTACAAAATATCGTTGACCAGCGTGCTCTTGCCCGAGCCGCTGACGCCGGTGACCAGGGTCATCAGACCCAGCGGGATACGAATCGTCACGTCCTGCAAATTATGCTCGCGCGCGCCGGTGACGGTAAGCCACTTGCCGGAGAGGGGCCGCGGACGAACGCGCTGCAACATTCCGGAGGTGTTGGAGAGATAGCGCCCGGTGAGCGACTCAGGGCAGGCCATGATCTCCGCCGGCGTTCCCTGAGCAACGACCTGGCCGCCGAGGCGGCCGGCGCCGGGGCCGAGGTCGAGAACGTAATCAGCGTGGCGGATGGTCTCTTCGTCGTGTTCGACAACCAGTACGGTATTGCCCAGGTCGCGCAGCCTTTCCAGGGCTTGAATCAGGCGGTTGTTGTCACGCTGATGAAGACCGATAGAGGGCTCATCGAGTACATAGAGCACGCCGCGCAGCCGGGAGCCGATCTGCGTTGCCAGACGGATGCGCTGGCCTTCGCCGCCGCTCAACGTGGCGGCATTGCGGTCCAGCGAGAGGTAGTTGAGACCCACGGCGCAGAGAAACTCCAGCCGCTCGGCAATCTCCTGGCGGATGCGCTCGGCAATCAGCGACTCGCGTTCGGTGAAGTTCAGGTTGATAGCCGCCGAAAGAGCGCGGTTGAGCGGCAGGGCGGTGAAGTCGGCGATGGATAGGCCGCCGATCTTGACCGCCAGAGACTCCGGGCGCAGGCGCTTGCCGCGGCAGACAGGGCAGGGCGTAGCGGACATGTAGCTCATCATCGACTCGCGATATGAATCGCTGCGCGCATCTTCAATACTGTCACGCAAGTAGCTCAGAATGCCGTGGAAACCTGTGCGCGGGGCTTCGCCCTTAGGCGGGCCGTAGACCAGAAGATGCTGCTGGCGCGGGGGCAGCTCCTCAAAAGGGATTTTGAGGTCGATCTTGTAGCGGTCGGCTGCCAGAGTGATGAGCTTGAGAAGGTATTGCGAGGATGAGCCGGGACCGAGGCCGCCATCCAGCAGCGGCTTCGACCAGTCGGTGATAACCTTGGCGGGGTCGAGATCGTAGAGCGAGCCCAGGCCATGGCACTCCGGACAGGCGCCGAAGGCGGAGTTGAAGCTGAAGCTGCGCGGCTCCAGTTTGGGCACGTCGAGGCTGCAGTCTGGGCAGGCCATGGAGGAGGAGAACAACTGCTCTTGAGGCTTGGAAGGATTCTGGCCGCCTGCGACGACGACCAGCACCAGACCGTTGGCCAGTTGCAGGGCCTTGGCGACGGCCAAGTCGAGGCGCTTTTCAACGGAAGGTTTGCCGGGGGGAAGCGGAGGCGCGTCAGCCGCGGGGCTCTTGAGCAGGATGCGATCGACAACCGCCTCGATGGTGTGGTTCTTGCGGCGGTCGAGCAAAACCGGCTCGGAGAGGTCCATTAACTCACCGTCCACGCGGGCGCGGAAGCCCTGCCGGTCAATCTGGTCGAGCAGCTCCTTGAATTCGCCTTTGCGCCCGCGGACAATAGGCGCCATCACAGTGACGCGCTCGCCGCGGCCCTGCTCGAGGATGCGCTGGACGATCTGATCTGCCGTCTGGTGGGTGATGGGCTTTCCGCAGTTGGGGCAGTGAGGCGTACCAATTGAGGCGTAGAGCAGGCGCAGGTAATCGTAGATTTCGGTGATGGTTCCCACCGTGGAGCGCGGACTGCGGCTGGTGGTCTTCTGCTCGATGGAGATGGCCGGCGAGAGTCCCTCGATGGAGTCCACGTCGGGCCGCTCAATCTGGTCAAGAAACTGGCGCGCGTAGGCCGAGAGCGTCTCCACGTAGCGGCGCTGGCCCTCGGCATAGATGGTATCGAAGGCCAACGAACTCTTGCCCGAGCCGCTGAGGCCCGTAACCACGGTAAGCGTGTTGCGCGGGATGCGCACATGAATGTCGCGCAAGTTATGCTGACGCGCCCCGCGCACCGAGATGTGAGTGATGGGCATGAATGAAATCAAATGTCCACAAGTGGAACAGGCTAGAGTTTTTTGTGACTGCCGTCGCAGAGAACCGGATGAGCGGTGTGCTTGCAGCCGCAGAAATGGGCGATTTTGGATTCTGTAGCTTCGAATTTGATAGGCGTGAATCCGGTGCCCTTGTGGCTGCCATCGCAGAAGGGCTGGCCCTTGCTCAGGCCGCAGGCGCACCAGAAGTAGCTCTTGCCGGCTTCGACCTGGACAGCGTAAGGACTCTTTTGAGAAATGGTAGGTTCGGGCATAGGGAACTCTCCTAAAAAGTTGGTAGAGATATTATCGCCGAAATCGGAGGTTAGTTCTGAGGATTGCTGGGCGGTTGTCCCGGCTGCGGTTGCCCCGGCTGAGGTTGTCCCGGCTGCGGGAGCTGCTGCGGAGTTCGCGGCTGCCTGCCGGCCGGGAAGGCAGGCTGGACTCGCGGCGCGGCCAGCTGCGGCTGTTCCTCCGTGTCGGAGTCTTCGTCATTAGCCGGGGCCGGAGTGGGATTGACGGCTGCCGTTTTCGTTCCTGCGTGGCGGAGGCTGAGAACGATTAGCCGCGGGGTTCCCTGGCCCTGGTCCCCCACCAGGAGGACGTTGTAACCGGAGCCTTGCAGAAGCTGGCTGATCACGTCGCGCGCCGGGCCGGGTCCGTAAACGCCAAAGACGCGCTGGTCAATGTCAAATCCTTCCACCGTTGCGCCGGTAGCGGTGGACACATCTGCCAGGATTTGCGCAAGGCTGGAGTTGGTGGCGTCAATGCGCAGGCCCTGGCTATCCCAAGTGACCGTGGCCGGAAGTGGCTTTTCGTTGACTGGCCACTTTGGAAGTTCCGGCTCGGGAGCCGTTGGCGCTGCCGGGGGCGTTGAAGATTGTGCCTTCGACGCGACCGGAGGCTTATGCGGATGAGCTGGCTTGTGCGCCGGTACTGATGGGACAGAGGTTGTCGGCGTCTGCGCGGCCAGCATCTGCACTCCGCACAGCGACGCTGCAAGAAACGCCATGAGCGCAGGCCACCGTGAGTGGGGGATTCCAGGCGAAACCGGGGAGTTGTGCGGAAGGTCAGTGCGCATGGTAATTTGTCTCTGGCCCCGGCGATTGAATCTTTGCGCCGGGTTCCGACAGTTGTCTTCCGTCAGAAGCTTCTCTGTGAGGAAGAGCTATCCGGAGGCGGCATGCCTTTGCCGCTCTACTGTACTAGACTAACAGTGGCCCGTGGACGCTCGCACAAGAGTTTTCACGCGCCGGAGAGGGTTTAACAGATGCACCTCTGCTGGAAGGTTTTTGCAGCGTCGGTGGTATTGCTGGCAGTCTTTGCCGCCCCTGCGCCAATCAGCGCCACTAGTTGCACTACTCAGGCCGCGTTGTTGCCGCGGGACCGCGCAGAGTTGGCGGCAACCGGTGGGAGGCTGGCCGTGGCCGTGGCCGAGCAGGACTTTGTCACGCTGAAAGCAGCTCTGTTACCTGCCCTGGCAAAGGATTGGGAGGGAATGCGGGGGGTGGTCGAGTCTTCCGCGTCGTTGATGAAGGGCGGGCAGATTCAGTTGCGCAGCCTATACCTGCTGGACGCCAGTAGCCTGGCCGCACCCGCGGACACGCAGTTTTTCTGCACCAGCGCCAGCGGTTCGATGACCGTGACACTGACCATGAGATCGCTTCCGCCGGGCCGATACGCCGTAGTGCTGGCCGATGCGGCCGGAGCGCCCTATGCAGGCCAATTGGGCTTCATCCTGGTCTGGGACGGCCCTGCTTCGGGATGGAGGCTGGGCGGCCTGACCGTCCGGCCTGGCGCTCTCGACGGGCAGGACGGCGTCTGGTGGTGGACGCACGCCCGCCAGTTGGCTAGTACCGACCAGCCGTGGGCTGCCTGGTACGCATACGAGACCGCGCGGTTTCTACTGCTGCCGGTGGATATTCTCTCCACGCCCAACCTGGAAAAACTTGGGGCCGAGCAGGCGGCGATTAAAAATTCTCCGCAGGATACGTTTCCATTGACTATCCCGGACGGCCCGCGTACCTGGAAGATCGACGCGGTGCGCTTTGACCCGACGCTGCTGCACGCCGACCTGGGGGTGGTCTACGAATCGATTGGAATCACTGACCCAGCGGCGCAGCGGACGGAAGCGATTGCCGTGCTGAGCGCGTTTTTGAAGACGCATCCCGGAGTGCGCGAGAACTTTCATGGACTATGGGCGTACGCGGTGAAAGACAGCAAGCGGACCCCGGTGCTCGAGTTGCCCATGGCGCAGATTCCGTAATGCAGGGAACTCCGCATTGGGTCAAAGGAAGGTAGAATTTGGTTATTCCGCTCAGCGTGAGGAATTCAAAATCAGACGTCTGAGCCAATGCGCTGGGCAGATTGGTTATTTTTTCCAGTAGTTATATTTCCATATGCACCACAAGGCACGAAAACCATCTCGCCAGCCAATTTTTTTACCCTCGGCATAGGTGCGACCACTGTATGAAATTCCAACCTCGTAAATACGGACCTTTGCCTTTGCAATTTTGGCCGTGATTTCCGGCTCGAAACCGAAGCGGTCTTCCTCGATTTGGATCTTCTGAATTACATCGCGGCGAAAGGCTTTGTAGCATGTCTCCATGTCCGTGAGATTTAAATCCGTGGCCATGTTCGAGCACATAGTGAGTAATTTGTTCCCGACCGAATGCCAGTAATAGAGCACCCGGCAGGCGCCGCTCCCGCCGCGAAATCGTGAACCGTACACCACGTCTGCCTTGCCAGAAAGAATTGGCATAATTAAACACCAATACTCGGCAGGGTCGTATTCCAGATCCGCATCCTGAATGATGACGATTTCCGAAGTTGCGTGCGCCAGACCGGTGCGCAACGCCGCGCCCTTGCCTTTGTTCACCTCGTGCCGGACAAGCTTGATGCGCGGTTCGACTTGCGCAATCGGCTGAAGTTGGTCCCAAGTGCCATCTTGCGAGCAGTCATCCACGATGACCAGTTGCTGGACTGGACGCTGCGCCAATACTGTCTTAACGATTTCGACTACGGTTGCGGCCTCGTTATAGACAGGCATCACCGCCGTGAGACAGGGCGTTATATCGTCGTTGGAATTCACTGCAGATATCCTAATACTTTCAGGTCAGGGGCAGTCGGCAAAAATCATTCTCCGCAATCCTGTTCTCGCCAAAGATGCCCTAACCAGCAGTATATTCGTGATAATTCTATATCAGGTTTTCGGCAATTATATACTTTATTGTCTGGCAACTGGCAGGCACACATGTGCTTGTGTGCGATCATAGACTCGGAGTCAGGACGGGCCCAAAACCACTTACTGTTGAGAAGGCAGAGAGAAGCTCAAGATGACCAGAGCGCGGACCGATGGATTTTATTTATTGATGTTGGGAAGTGTGGCATTTATTTTGCTAGGCACCGCCCTGGAGTACGCCGCCCGCGCACCGTTTGTAGATTTCAGAGGGCTTTACTATCCCGCACGATGCCTTCTTCTAGAACGCGACCCATACATGCAAAGTGAGGTACTGAACATATATAGGGCAGAGGGCGGAGATCACGCAACGGACTCCGCAAATGATCGCCAGACGGCGACGCGGTATGTATACCCACCAACTACATTTATCTTCACGCTTCCATTTGCAATGCTGCCGTGGGGCCATGCGCACATTCTTTGGATGGCACTCACTTTTGGGAGCTTCATTTTCGCTTCGGTTCTTATATGGGATCTCGGAGCAAATTACGCGCCGCTTGTTTCAGGCATTCTGATTGGCTTTTTTCTCGCCAACAGCGTACTGCTGGTGATTGCAGGCAATGCCGCAGGAATTGCAATCAGCCTGTGTCTGGTGGCGGTGTGGTGCTTTCTTCGGGAGCGCTTTGTGCCGGCTGGCATCCTGTGTCTTGCGCTTAGCCTGGCAATCAAGCCGCACGACACTGCACTGGTTTGGCTCTACTTCTTACTGGCGGGTGGTGTACACCGCAAACGCGCATGGCAAACCCTTCTCGCGACGGTTGCCCTGAGTCTGCCGGCGGTCCTGTGGGTTTGGCATGTGTCGCCACACTGGATACAGGAACTGAATTCCAATATCCTGGCTAATGCGGCACACGGAGCTATCAACGACCCTGGCATTGCTTCATCGGGCGGCCACGGAGTCGATATGTTGATAAGCCTGCAAACCGTCGTTAGTTTTTTCCGAGACGATCCGCGCATCTACAATCCAGTTAGTTATCTTATCTGTGCGCCACTTCTGGCTGTATGGGCGTTCGTAACACTGCGATCCCGTCTTTCGCCAAAGTTAGTTTGGCTGGCGCTGGCGGCCATCTCGGCTCTTACGATGCTGCCTTTCTATCATCGCCTGTATGACGTCAAACTCCTGCTGCTCACAGTTCCAGCCTGTGCCATGCTCCTGGCCGAGGGTGGATTGATCGGGCGATTGGCGCTGGTGCTGAATTCCGTGGCATTCGTATTAACTGGTGATCTTTCCTGGGGAATTATCCTTGGTATTATCAATCACATGCACGTGCCTACGACCAGACTGTCCGCGCAGATGGTGATCGCGGCGCAAGCCTTTCCTGTGCCACTCATCCTGCTGGTTTTAGGCGTGTTTTATCTGTGGATCTATGTGCAGCGCTGCGCCATTCATGACACGCCTCAGCCGGTGTAATGTGACTATGGAGGCCTAAGAATCCAGAGAAACAGGTGCAAAGTCCTGGAAACGGAGAATCGGAAGCAATGCCAGCCATCATCGATCTACGTTCGGATACGGTTACACGGCCTACGACCCAAATGCGCGCGGCAATGGCCGCTGCCGAGGTGGGCGACGACGTCTACGGCGAGGACCCCACGGTCAATCTGCTGGAGCGGCGCGCGGCGGAGACCTTCGGCCGCGAGGCCGCGCTCTTCGTGCCCTCCGGCACCATGGGTAACCAGATCGCTATACGCCTGCATACCCAGCCGGGACAGGAGGTGATTGCCGAGTCACGAGCGCACATTCTGGATTGGGAGATGGCCACGACGGCAGTCTTTTCCGGTTGCCTGGTGCGCGCCGTTCCCGCCGAGCGCGGCATACTGACCTGGAAGCACATTGAGCCGGTCATCCAGGGGCGCGGCGCCTTTCGCGCGGCCACGGGATTGATTGAGATGGAAAACACCGCCAACCTTGCTGGGGGAACGGTGACGCCACTGCCGGTGATGGAGGAGATCTGGGCAAAAGCAAAGGAGCGCAAGCTCCCGGTGCATTTGGATGGAGCGCGCATCTTTAACGCGGCTACGGCGCTGGGCGTCGATGTGAAAGTGCTGACCAGAGGCTTTGACACGGTAATGTTTTGTCTCTCGAAAGGGCTGGGCGCGCCGGTTGGATCGATGCTGGTGGGCTCGGCGGAACTGATGGCACGGGCGCGCATTTTCAGGAAAGCATTGGGCGGGGGAATGCGCCAGGCGGGCGTACTGGCTGCTGCGGGGCTGATTGCGCTGGAGCAAGGGCCGAAGCGGCTGCACGAAGATCACGCCAACGCGCGCTTGCTGGCCGAATCGCTGGCGAAGATTGAGAGCGTGGTGATCGACCTGAATGCAGTGGAGACAAACATCGTGGTCTTCCGGCTGAAGGGTGTGAGCGCTCCCGATGTGGTGGCGCGATTGAAGGCGCGCGGTATCTGGATGAGCGCCTTCGGGCCGGATGCGATTCGTCTGGTCACTCACCTCGACGTGGACCACACGGCATGTGCGTCGGCAGCCAGGGCGCTTGCAAAGGAGATTGAGGCGGCGGCCAGGGCTGCGTAAGCGCCACCTACGGTTCCAGCAAAATCTTTCCTGTTGTCTTGCGCGTTTCCAGATCGGTCTGGGCCTGCGCGGCTTCGGAGAGCCGATACACGTGCTCGGTGCGCAACTTAAGATCACCCTTTGCGGCCCAGCCCAACACATCTCCTGCTCTCCATTCCAGCTCCTCTCGCGTGGCCACGTAATGCCACAGCGTGGGGCGAGTAATGAATAGAGATCCCTTGCCGCTGAGTTGTATCAGATCGAAGGGAGGCACTGGCCCGCTGGATGCGCCAAAAAGGACGAGCATCCCGCGCGGACGAAGGCAGTTCAGGCTGCTCTCGAAGGTCGTTTTGCCCACCGAGTCGTAAACCACATCGACTCCTTTGTTGTTCGTGAGCCGCTTAACCTCCGCCTCGAAGTCCTGCTTGGTGTAAAGAATTACATCCGAGGCGCCCGCTTCGCGTGAGAGCTTCGCCTTTTGCGCGGTAGAGACCGTGGTAATCACCCGCGCTCCGAGCCGAGAGACTATCTGCGTCAGCAGCAACCCCACGCCGCCGGCTCCGGCGTGAACCAGCGCAGTTTCTCCAGCCTTCAGAGGAAAGGTGGAGTAGGCCAGGTAGTGAGCTGTCATGCCCTGCAACATCGCAGCCGCGGCCTGCTGCATGCTCAGCCCCGCTGGAACCTTGACCAGCGACGCCGCCGGAACCAGCGCGTATTCAGCGTAGCTGCCCAGCACGCCTACCGACGCTACCGCGTCGCCGGTAGCAAAACCGGTTACGCCAGGACCAAGCTCCTCAACTGTGCCAGCCGCCTCACTGCCCGGCGTTAGCGGCAGAGCCGCCTTGTAGATGCCCTTGCGAAAGTAGATTTCGATGAAGTTAACACCGACAGCTTCCACGCGGATCAACACCTGGCCTGGTCCCGGCTGCGGGATGGGCAACTCGGCCAGCTTCAGAACCTCCGGCCCGCCTGTCTCGGTAATTTGTATGGCTTTCATCTCAGGTTCAGCATGAACCCTGAGGGCATGTTGCGGCAAGTGGCGGGATGAAAGAGCATCGAACGATAGACATGACGAAAAAACATTAAACCCAGCCCTGTAATGCCAGCCGGGGCATAAAACTTATATTTTCTATTCCCTGGTCCCGAATCCCTGTTTGCGGATTCCTGTTCCATGCGACAGTGCGTGCGGTTCCTCCGACACGCGCAGGCGCAGCATGCTCTCGATAGAGTACGGCGTGCGCTGGCGGCCAGCGTAGAAGAGGCGTACCTGCAACTCGCCCAGCAGGCCTAAAGCCAGTAGCTGGATGCCGGCGACAATCAGCACTGAACCAATGACAAACAACGGCCCGTGGCTGCGCATCACGTCCATCTGAGGGTTCAGAATTTTCATTCCCAGCAGGATGGCTGCCATGCAACTGCCCGACAGGATGCTCAGCGCGCCGAAGCCGCCAAAGAAGTGCAGCGGCCTGTTCATGTGCCTGAGCAGGAAGCGAATGGTCAACAGGTCGAAGATAACGCCGAAGGTGCGTCCGATGCCGTAGTGGCTCTTGCCCCGCTCGCGGGGCATGTTCTTGATGGGAATTTCACAGATCGACGCGCCATACCAACTGGCTAGCGCGGGGATGAAGCGGTGCATCTCGCCGTAGAGTGGAATACTCTGGATGACCTCGCGGCGATACGCCTTGAAGGTGGTGCCAAAGTCGTGAATATCAACGCCGGATAGTTTGGCCATCAGCCAGTTGGCGCAGCGCGAAGGGAAGCGGCGCATGAGAAAACTGTCGACCCGCTCCTTGCGCCAGCCGCTGACCACGTCGTAACCCTCTTCGAGTTTTTCCAGGAACAGGGGAATTTCGCCGGGGTCGTGCTGCAGGTCGCCATCCATGGCCAGGATGAATTCACCCGTGGCGTGGTCGAAGCCCGCTGCCAGCGCCGAAGTTTGGCCGAAGTTGCGACGCAGCCTGATAACCAGCACGCGGCTATCGACCGCGGCAATCTCTCCCATCAGTTTGCAGGTGCGGTCGCTGGATCCATCATCCACAAGCACCAGCTCATAACTTTCGCCCACCTGCTCCATTACCTGCTTCAGGCGCGCGTACAAGACAGTCACGTTTTCTTCTTCGTTATGAAAGGGGACAACAATCGAGTACTTGGGCATATCGATAGTGTAGACTCCGCCCTAATGAATTGGGATTACATCACATTTCTGAATGGCCCTTAGATGCACAAGCGGTGCGAATCAATGCAAAACGAATGGAAATCTAGCGCTCCAGATCCTCGAGCATCGCCTGCATTTCACTGACAGCATGGTGGTTGCCGCTGCGCTTGGCGCTTTCGATGCCGGTCTTAAGCCGGGCGATAGCTTCATGGGTGTGGCCCGCCGCGGCCAGCGCCTGCGCAGCCATGAAGTAGCCCACGGTATAGTCCGGATCGTTGGCCAGAAGCGTGTCAAACTCGGTCAACGACGCCGCTGTCTCACCCCGGCTGGCCAATTCCATTGCCAGCCCATAACGGGCAAAACTGTTCTTCGGGTCCAGCTCCAAAATCTCTTTGAGACCAGAAATCTTGTCCATTTTGCTCGAAAATGCGGCCATTCGCTGCCGCATGGATTTGCGTTATTGGCGGCGATTGCCGAAACTGGAAATCAAGCGCTCGTGCAGGCCGACTGCCGCCAGCTTCATTCTATCCGGCGGCGCCAAGCTGCAACGACGCGCAGGGAATGGAGCAGAGCCGCCATGAGTCAGACGAATTCCATCGAAACCAATCCCCCGGCCCGCACCGTCGCCAGCACGCAGTCGGAGATGACAGAGATCATTCTGCCCAACGACACTAACCCCCTGGGAAATCTGTTGGGCGGACGGCTGATGCACTTCATCGACCTGACCGGCGCCATGGCCGCCTACCGGCACGCACGAACCTACATCGTGACCGCGGCCATGGACCACATTGACTTCATCCGGCCGGTGCGATTGGGCCATCTGGTCACGCTCAGGTCCAGCGTCAACCGTGCCTTCACTACCTCCATAGAGGTGGGCGTCAAGGTATGGGCGGAAGATACGCAGACCGGCATGCAGGCGCACGTGGCCAGCGCCTACCTGGTTTTTGTGGCTGTTGATAAGGATGGCAAACGCGTGCGCGTGCCCGAGTTGATACCGGAAACCCCCGATGAGAAGCGCCGCTATGCCGATGCACTGTTGCGCCGCGAGCACCGCGAGGCTGAGGCCGCGCGCCGCAAACAGGAGGCGCTGGCCCATGCCGCTCAGAAAGGCGCGAAAGCCTGAGAACCGTAATTACCTGATTCGCATCTAAAGAACATTAGGGTTTTTAATAGGAGCAAACAGACACTATGGCGCATTCGCCTGTTATGCCTTCGCCCGTCGCTTTGCCAGGTATATCGAAGATCATTGCTATCGGTTCCGGCAAGGGCGGCGTAGGCAAAACCACCGTCGCAGTCAACCTGGCCGTTGCGCTCAGCAAACTTGGCCAGCGAGTGGGACTCATCGACGCCGACGTCTACGGCCCCAATGTGCCGCTGATGATGGGCTCAAGCCAGCAGCCGGCCGTGGGCGAAGACAACCGCATCCTCCCCAACCTGACCCACGGCATCAAGACCATCTCCATCGGCTACATCTCCCCCGGCGACAAGCCGATGGTGATGCGCGGACCGATGCTCCACCAGATTATTCGCCAGTTCTTGCAACAGGTGGATTGGGGCGAGTTGGATTACCTCATCGTCGATCTGCCTCCGGGCACAGGCGACGTGGTGATTTCCTTGGTACAAACCGTGCCGCTGACCGGCGCCGTGGTTGTCTCCACGCCCAGCGACGTGGCCCTGCAAGACGCACGCAAGGCTCTGGAGATGTTTGCCCAGGTCAACGTTGAGGTGCTGGGCATTGTGGAAAACATGAGTCACTTCACCTGTCCGCACTGCCACAAGGAGATTGACATTTTCTCCAGAGGCGGAGCCGAGCGTACCGCAAAGCAGTTCAATGTTCCATTCCTTGGGTCGATTGAATTGGTGCCCGCCATCCGCGAGGGAGGCGATCATGGCCTACCTGTCACTCTGGCCGGACCAAAAAGTCCACAGGCTGCCGAGTTCTACGCCGTGGCTGAAAAACTAATGAAGCAGGCCGAAGAAGCGGCAGCCGCTGCCACTGACGTGATCGAAATCAGTTAAGTCATCTGCGGTGGGGCCAAACGCCTTTGGCTTGACGCGCAAGAAAAAAGCGGGGCACTCGCCCCGCTCTTCTCGTGGTTGAAAGTGCAATTTACCGCCAGTGTCCTTCCTGGAGCTCCCAATGATCGTGATGTCTTACCCACCTGTGCGCAACCCAGCGCGCACCTGGATGAGGTGGGCGTTCCCAGCGGCCTGGGGTCCAGACGTAGCGGTCGCCCTCCCAGCGATGATAGCCGTCAATCCACACGAAACCACGTTCCGGTGGCCGGCCTCGCTCTTCGTGCATAGGCGGCGGCGGCGCAACGCGGACCACAATCTGCGCAAATGAGACCGCAGGGAACAGTGTGAAAGCAAGCAGTAATGCCAGTGCAATCTTCTTCATCATTAATCACATCCTCCAATGTTGGTGCGTTTCCGGGACTTCCGGCGAGTTCGTGTACGTTCCGGATTGTTGATGATTTCAACGTTGTTCGGCGAAAATAGTTGCGGTTCGTTGCAAACCGCACCCGCACAACTTTTACTCCCCCTGGGTTCTGCATGGATGTACCAAATTGCTCAGAGTTATGATGGACGAATGAAGCTGGGGGCACCAGGTATCGATTCTGAAACCTGGAAAACTACAAATATCAACTACATGTGAATCGGGAAGAAGACCATGAGCAGAATTACGATTGGATCTGAAGACCGGGTTTTTGTATTGACAGGGGCGGGCATCAGCGCGGAGAGCGGGTTGCCCACCTTTCGCGCTGCGGACGGATTGTGGGCGGGAAATCGGATTGAAGATGTGTGCACGCCGGAGGCCTGGGAGCGCAATCCATGGAAGGTATGGGAGTTCTACTCCGGACGCCGTAAGGCGGGCGCTGAGGCCAAGCCGAATCCGGCGCACTTCGCCCTGGCTGAATTGGAGCACAAACTCGGCGACCGATTCTTTCTTTGCACGCAAAATGTGGACGACCTGCACGAGCGGGCCGGCTCCCGCAGGCTGCTGCATATGCACGGCGAGCTGACCAAAGCGCATTGTGAGCGGGATTGCGGCCAGCCGCCGGTTGAGGATCATGCCATTTATCGCAGCCTGGACGAGGTGGGCCGCTGCGCGTGCGGCGGGAGGCTGCGCCCGCATATCGTCTTCTTCGGCGAAATTCCGCTGGAGATGGAGCGCATTCAGCAGGAGATCGCAAACGCAACACTGATGCTGGTCGTCGGCACTTCTGGCTCGGTCTATCCAGCGGCCAGCTTCGTTCACTGGGCGCGGCAGCATGGCGCACGCGCTGTCTATGTGGGGCCGGAACCGCCGCTGAACGCCTCGGCCTTTACTTCCGTCGTCGAGGGGAGGGCGGGAGAGGCTTTGCCCGGCCTTTTTCTGGTGGAGTGAGCTTTGGCGCTGCAACCGGTTCGCTCTTCGTATTGTTTTCGCGAGGCTTGATGTACTCCACGCGCCGGAAGCGTAGCGCTGTCCAATCCTCGTCGATGGCGATGGCGCGCACGGTGTCAAAGCCCGCGGCCTTGAGAGCGTCCCATCCGGTGTCACGGTTAAAGTCACACTCATATTTCTTCGATGTGCCCTTGGGATAGGCAAACCACACGATCGCATCGCCGGCAGCGCGCGCGGCCACGGCCTTGGCCAGCGCGTTTACCTCGCTCTTCCGCGTGACAAACGCCAGGAGGAAGCCGATCTCCGGGACCGACTCAATATGGTTGTGAATGGTGAGAACGGGAAGGCGTGCAAGCTCCGGCTGAAAGCTCTCGGGCGCATGCAAAACGAGGATCTCCTGCTGATCCTTGAGATTGAGTTTTTCGAATATTTCGCTCATGTTTTCTTATGATATTCCGATTGTGGAAATAATATGCAAAACCCCTGGCAGGAATTTGCTCATGTAATATCGGATTATCCCCGGCTTGGTTCACTCTCGAGAGGAGGCACCCGTGCCTGAAGTCAATCGTTCTCCATCGCCTAAACTGGCTCCGGCCCCGGCAACGCGAGATTCCCGCGTCGAACAAGGCATTCAGCGTCCGCTGCGCATCGCTCTCTTCGGCTTTGGGACGGTGGGCAGTTCGGTGGCACGGATTTTGGTCGAATCCCGGCCTGAGGGGCTGGAATTGACCCACATCTACGTCCGTAGCCTGGCAAAAAGACGCGTGGACTGGGTTCCCGCAAGCGTGGTGTGGAGCGAGGACGCCGATGCGGTGCTGGCTTCGGACGTGGATGTTGTAGTGGAACTGGCTGGCGGCCTCGATCCGGCCGGAGGGTGGGTGCGTAAGGCGCTCAACGCCGGCAAGAGTGTGGTGACCGCCAACAAGAAGCTTATCTCCTGTCAGGGTGTCGAGTTGGAGAGGCTGACCGCGGCAGGCGGCGGACAGCTGAAGTATGGCGCCGCTGTGGCCGGCGGAATCCCCGTGATTCCGGGGCTGGAACAAGGGCTGGCCGGTGATCAGATCGTGCGCATCGAAGGCATCCTGAATGGCACCTGCAACTTCATTCTGAGCAGAATGCAGGAGGGCGCTGAATACGCTCCGGTGCTGGTGGCGGCGCAGGCCAAGGGCTATGCCGAGGCCGATCCCACCGAAGATGTGGGAGGCTTTGACGCGCGCGCCAAACTGGCCATTCTCATGCGCCTGGCGCTGCGCGTCCAGGTAGACCCGGAGGAGATTACGCCCTTGCCCATCACCTCGATTGCCGCCATCGATTTCAGCTATGCGCGCGAACTGGGCTGCACTATCCGCCAGGTGGCGCGCGCCGACCGCGCCGGCGGTCAGATAGCGGCCAGCGTGGGGCCGATGCTGGTGGATCTGCACTCGCCGCTGGCCTGGTCGCGCGGCACGGAGAACATGGTGATCTTTACTGGCCGCTACGGCGGCGACGTGGTCTTCAGCGGCCACGGCGCCGGCGGACAACCAACGGCGGTAGCCGTGGTCAGCGACCTTCTGGCCCTGGCCCACGGGTCAAAGAGAGTTGAGGTTCCAGCGGTTCCAGCGCGCTTGAGCGCCGAGTTCGAGGTTCCCCATTACATCCGGTTCATGGTCAACGACAAGCCGGGCATCATCGCCGACATCACAGTAGCGCTGGCCACAGAGCAGATCAACATTCGCGCCATCGTGCAGAAGCCGGGCTTTCCGTCACACGCGTTGCCTTTTGTGATGACCGTGGAGCCGTGCAAGCCCTCGGCTCTTAAACGCGCGCTCGCAGCGATGAGCGGCAAGAACTACCTGCTTCAGGAGCCACTGGATTTGCAGATGCTGGAGTAGCAGGGATCAGGAGTCAGACGTTTGCGCCTTCCCAGGACTCGATGCGAGAGCAGGGACACACGGCATTGCTCAGGGTTTTGCAATGGGAGAATAATCGAGGATTTTCACCGTGGAGCTAAAGCGATGGAAGTTGCGATACTCGATTTCGTTCAGATCCGTCTGCCAACGGCCCTTTCTGGTCATGACTTGTGCGCTGACTGGCAGCATGTAGTCGTGATTGTTGATCACGACATAGTCATAGTCCACGCTCACTGAAGCCGCCTGGATGGGATACTTTTTCGGCACATCGTCCACTATCTGGGTGATGCGGCGAACCGTCCGAGTGGCGCTATCGATGAAGACCTGTCCATGGTAGCCAACAAAGACAACATCATTCGAGCTTACCCGGAGAGTAATAGTAGAGTTTTCGCGGAGCACGCGATAATCGAAGACTTGGACCGTCCCATCTCCCAGCACGCCGGTTTCCTTCCATTGGAAGTCAGCCTTAGAGGAGGGGCTAAACAGTCCTGAGAAAGCAACCCCGAACTCTCCGGCCGACATCACACCTCCCTTGAAATCCGTGTCGTCATGGCTCGTGGAGCCGTTGAGTTCCAGTTCCAGCATGATCCGGTTTTCCTCATGATTAAAATACGTTAAGAGTTCAGTGAACTTATCCCGGTGCTTCCACTGCTTCGTGCCATTCGTATTGGCCGTATAGACCGACCGGTTGGTTACCTGTTCGCAAATGAAGTTGGGCAGTGATGCCCTGTAGTTTATTGCGTACTGAGTTGCATCCGTAATGATGGACTTAAGTTCATCCGGCGCGGGACGCTGCGTGGGGTTTGCAGGGAAGGTGATGGCAAGAGGGCCAGCCGGACGGGGTGGAGCTGTCGAACTGACTTCCACAGCCGCCTCATTCTCCGTGGCTGGCTGGCCTCCGGTGAGGGTGAATGAGGTGCTGGTTTCCGCGGTTTTTTCGCCCTGGTTCAGGATTGCCTTAACCTCGTAAAGGCCGTCTACAGGAGGGCTGATGGCAAAGCTGGTCAGGTAGGAAGAGAACTCCGATTCACTGGATTGGTGGGAGATCATCGGCTCGCCGCCCAGCGATTTACCATCCCTGAACACCTGGATCTTGATCGTGGCGGCTTGCGGCGCGTGGGGGTCCGAGTGAACCGTGAAGAAGACCGAAATATCTTTTGCGCCGGGCGGCAACTGGCCGGAGAGATTCGGCATCACTCTCTTGTCTCCATGGCGAAGAGGCTCCGCGGGGTCATCCTCGGCGTGAAACGGCTCCGTCTGTCTCACTAGCAGCATATTGCCCAGCGATGGAGCGCCGGAAGGGTTGGGAATCTCGAATTCCACGCGCCGCGCGCCCGTCCTGCCGCTGTTGTGGTCCAGAACAGCTGTTTCCAGAACGTACTGACCCGCGGGAGCGAGAAAATGGCGCTGGAAGGTGATCGCTCCGAAGTTGTCCATTTGAGTATTCTTGATTACCCTGTGGCGGGGAATGTCGGTGCTGAAGCGCTCAATGACCATGCCTGTATTGTCTTTGATATTTGCGACGATCGACAGGCTGGCCCAATAGAGGCTTGAACTGGAGTCCTCGCGAATCTCCAAAGTCGAGTAGGGCACCTCGATGGCTAGCGTACTGACCGGGCCGTCGGGAGTATCTCCCACCCGCAGGATGGCCGTCCGGAAAGTCACATCGGCAGGCAACTGCGATGCGCTGAGAATCTTGAGCAAAGGCAGTTCGAACTGCTGTGGAGCAGCGGCGGCGCCGACGCGCGGAGGCAAGGCAAGATAGCCCGTCCGCGTGCTGATCTTGAGCCCTGCCCGGAGGGGCTTGACGGAGACGGGACGGAATTTTCCATCGTATTCCTTTATGGGGGGAATATAGGAGGCCACGTAATACGCCGTCATGTCCTGGATCATTCGTTTCAGCATCTGTTGTAATCGATCTTTGGTGACATAACTGCCACCCGTTCCCTCCGCCAAATGTCGCAAACCTTCATTATCTTGATTATTTTCTAAAAATCCTGTGTACTTGACTTGTGTCGAGGGTTGCCCATATTGCTGTGCACTACCCGTCAGAGAATTGTTTATTCTTAATGCCCCGAGGTCCCGCACAGACAGTTGATTTTCACTTTGACCAGAAGAGTTGAGGTCGATGATATAGATGCTCTCCCCAGCTTGATTCGCCGATCCGATAATGGAATTAATGGCATCGCTGGTGCGCGAGTCGATCCGATTTGCCTGGAAGGAAGTGAAAAAGACCAGAGCCTTTCTTTGCGTGATCTGCTGCTGGGATTGCGCCAGAGCCAGCAAACCGGCCATAAAAGGCCGGAGATGTTGATTCTGGGTGATCCTGCCGGAGTCATTGAGCGCCGAAAGCAAGGTCAGATCGAGGGCGCGCTCTTTCGCGCTAACGGCTTTCCCGGAGGGATCAGTGCCGGTCAGGGCCGCCGCGATGAGTTGCTTTTCGGGCTGGCTGGCGGTGCCGCCGCTCCAGGAGATTACCGGTGTGGTGGCTGTTTTTATGGCCTCCTCGATCGCTTTGCGATCGGAGGTGAAGGGAACTTGAAGGTGGAGCCGTCCCTCGACCGTCAGAACCGAGAAAGAAAAGCCGCTCTCGGGAAGGATCTTGAGAATCCTGTCGGCTGCATCGCGCGCGTTCTTCATGAAGGTCGGGTCGGTTTCCTGGGTTTTGCCCACCACCTGGCCCGGCCGATCAAAGACCAGCGTGATCAGACGCTCGGTCTTCTGTTGGCTGCTGACCTGACGAAAGCTGTTGAGCGTGACCGGAACGCCGTCGTCGGTGACCGCGATCTGATCCTGCTTCAGGTCGAGAACCGGCCTGTTCTTTTTGTCGCGAACCACCAGATCGAGCGAGACCTCGTCGGCATTGACGGACAATTCCGCCCCTTGACCGGGGGGTTGAGCCGGCGCCTGGCAGCAAGCCCAGCGTAGCGAAAAAGCAAGGGCCAGGAGAGCTGACAACTTCAGGATCTTCAGGATCGAGTTGCAGCGCTCCCAAAGCTTTTCAGATGGGTGTTGACATATAGACATAATCAGGCCTCCTTCGGCCTATGGTCTTTGATCACTATCGTGTTAGCGTCTCCGTTCGGAGCCATAGCCAGGCGAAGGGATCCTCGACCAGGATGGTCACCGGCGCGCTCCATGAAATTGCCGGCCACCGCGGCGGCCGGCAATTCAGTTCGGTCCGTATTCTATACCCAGCGGACCATCATAGAAGCCTGGAACTACCATTCACTCATTTGGGGGACTCCCCGCAATTATCTCAGATTTATCTCATACTGGCAGACCGTATTGTGCAGGGAACAGCCCACGGCGGAAGATCGGCTCATCCCGCGTGCTCACAACATCCGTGCCCGAATCCCAAAGCTCTTCCAATAATGCCCGAGCGCGCAGATGTTTCACCCCATTGGAACGGTGATGCGTGCACACCAGAATGTTGGGTAGAGACGTGTTTTCAGCCGACCGGGCAAATTCCTGTGAGTGATACCTTCCCAGTTTTACAAAAACTGGAGACGTATATATCTTCTGTATTCGATAAACCGGCAACCTATAGCTTCACTTTCCAGGGGTTAACCGGCAACTTATAGCTTCATGGTCAGAGCAAACCAGAGATGCTAATATCCGCCGCCTTACTCGCCGTTTATCCCCTAGCCGCTGAGACGGATTCGACAAAGAGGCGATGAACGCGCCGGTCATGCGAGAGTTCCGGATGAAAGGTGGCTGCCAGGATACGGCCCTGGCGGACCAGCACGGGGAAACCTTCGCGGCGGGCGAGCACGTCGACGCCGGATCCGATCTGAACGATGCGCGGTGAGCGGATGAAGACCATTTCCAGCGGCCCTCCGGCGAGCTCGGTTTCGGCGGTCACGATGACGGAGTCGATCTGGCGACCGTAGGCGTTGCGCTCCACGACGGCATCGAGAACGCCCATGCTGCGCTGCGCGGGGTTGAGAACCTCCCGCGCCATCAGGATCACTCCCGCACAGGTGCCGAAGACGGGCTTGCTGAGACAGAACTCCCGCAGAACCTCAAAAAAGCTTTGCTTTGCGAGGAATTTCAGCATGGTGGTGGATTCGCCGCCGGGCAGCACAAGTCCGTCCAAGCTGGCCAACTGCTCCGGCTTGCGCACCTCAACGGGTAACGCGCCGGCCTCGGTTAGGGCTTGCGCGTGGTTGGCGTAGTTGCCCTGGATGGCAAGGACGCCGATGCACCGTTGTGATTTCTCTGCTTTCGTCAACTGAGTCTTCTGCCTTTGGTCAGAGTGCTTCGTCACCGTTTTCATCGAGAAACGACGCCACTCAAGACAATTTTATCTGCTCGGGCATCTGCGAGCGCCTGCGAAACGGCCAGTGGCCTTCGGCTCGGGGAACGAACGGGGATGTTTTCCGAGCCGTAGCTAGAAAAGGGGAGTAAGGATGGGGCATCTGGCCGGATTTCTTCGCACCCCGGCGTGCTACTATTCGAGCTATCATCCAGACGCAACCTTTGAAATTGCGCCAGCCGGAAGGGAAGGGGCTCGGTTATGCATAGATGTCTGAGGCTCATTGTGCTCGCGGCAGTCTCTGCCGGGGCGTTGATTTCCATTGATGCGTGTGGCCGGTTGACTCGCCTTCTCCCACACAAGGCGCGAGTCAGCCAGATTGATTTGGCACGGGTTGACAATGCCATTGCCATGCCGGATGCGGCCAAGGAAGACGCCATTGTTGTCACCGTCAGGCGCGATGGGGGAGTGTGGCTGGGACAGAACAAGACACCCATCGACATACTTGGCGAGCAGCTTCGCGATCGGGTAGCGGTCTCAGACAAGCCCATCCGCACAATGAACATGTACCTTCGCGCCGACGCGCGTGCGCGGTTCCGGGCAGTTGAAGACATCCTCGATTCCATGCGCATGGCCGGAGTGGACGATGTAGGACTGCTTGCACAAAAGAAAGATGAAGCCGCGAAAAAAGAGTATTTCGCGTGCAGCAAACCGCCGGTAATGCCGATGGGATTGGATATCATGATTTTCGCGATCCCGCGGACTCCTCACGACATGCCAGAGAAGCAACTCACCTACCCCACCCGGATTCCGCACGACATTTTGATGGTCACAAAAAATTCCGCCGGAGCATCCATGCCCAGTCGCAACGAGGACCGCACCATCGTAGTTCAGATCCTCTACCGGCCGGGTGGCGCTCCTTCCTACATGATCAATCAAGAACCAGTGGCTAAGGCCGAGCTGCTGCCCAAGCTCACCGAGATCTACGCGAACCGCGCAGAGCGAGTCCTCTTTATTTTGGGGGATGACAACATCGACTTTGCCAAGGTGATCGAGGTCGTCGATATCGCCCGCTCCGCGAACGTGGATCACATCGGAGTGCTGACGCCGCGCATCCGCGAGGGCCAGTAATTCAACTCCATGGGCCTCGGCCGATGGGGCATGCTACCTATCCGCACCCAGTTAACTAAGCGACCTTGATGGTAAGTTCCTTGCCCAGCGCATGGAAGGCTTCGGCGATGCGATCCACTTTGGTGGCGTGAGAGAGTGTGGTCAGCCGGTTGACCTCTTGCTTGCTGGTTTTCAGACGCTTTGCCAACTCCGCCGGACGCACATCCTGGCGAATCATCTCATTGAGCAGAGCACACTTGAGCGAGAGGCTCGCGGGCAGCGCGATGAGATATTCCCCCTTCTGAGGAGCCGTGGGAGTAGGACTCATGCGGCGTTCATCGAGGTAATGCTCCAGTGCCAACTCCAAGGCCTCGGCCGCGTATTTGAGCGTGTCTTCCAGCGTTTCGCCCTCTGTAATCGCTTCGGGAACATCACGAAAGGTCACGGTATATCCGCCCTCTTCCGGAAGTCCAGGAGTTAATTTAGCGGCATATTGCAGCATCACTTTTCTCCCTTCAGGCCGAGCTGGCGTTTGATGCTTTCGACAGTGCCGGTGCGCATCTCCTTGCCATGCGTCGGCATCACAGTAGATTTGCCGTTCAGGGTGACGTACATATGGGAACCCTTGCCCCGCGAGCGGTCGAACTTAGCGCCCTTGCTCTTCAACCACCGTTGGAACTCGGCGCTGTTCATACTTGAATGGTACACAAAATTGTTTACCGCGTCAAGTGCTCGATGCATGGGGACTTGCCCCTTCGACTGCGCTCAGGGCAGGCTATTTACGCAGCTACCTTCGAGCACCTGCGGTGCAGCAGTCACCTTTATCTCGAGGAACTGGGGACTGTGGGATTGGGCCCATCCGGCGAGAATTCCCGCGCCTGGGTTTCGCCTTTTTTGGCCACTGCGAAATGGTTATGTTGTTGATTCCAGTACTGTTACCGAATTTGGCTTGCGGCTTAAAAGGCGAAAATGGGATAAACTTTTGTTGCATTTTTCGCAAACTGAGGCGCTAACTCATTAATTTTGAGTAGCTTCCGGATCCGGTGGCGGCGATTCGACGGTGTTTTGCGCAGTTGCGGGCGAGGCCAGAGCGGAGGGGGAAGGATGAGCGCCAGAGGAGGATTTCCGTATGGGTGCGGAGCGGGCGGTATGCAGGAGACGTGCGGTGCGGGCGATGCTTAGCAGGTGATCGGTGTTCAAGGGGAGAAGCAAGCCGCGTAGGTCTGCATAGGTGACACAGGCGATGAAGTCGGAGATGTTCTGGCGGCTTATGAGGGCGGGCATAGCCGCCTTGTAGGCAGCCAGCGCCTCCTGGCTGGACTCGTATTCGCTCTTGTGCCGACTACGGGCGGAGAGACGGGCACGCCCGTAGGCGGCCATGCAGAGGGCGATGGCGGGGTGGTCGAGGGGCGAGGGACCGGGAGAGGCGTCGATGACGGGGTCGGCGCGGTATTCGGCAGAGGGCTGGGTGAGAGCCTTCACGACGGCCATACGGAGTTGAGTCATGCCTGGATTAGTCATAGGAATAGTGTGGCGGAAATGGGCGTAATTATATGCAAATTACCAGGGGAAAATTTAGAACTGAGTTGTACTTCCACCTTCGCACAGATATCAAACCTCAGATCCTTCGACTACGCTCAGGGCAGGCTGTCTAGTCAGGCAGCCTTCGGCTCGGGGAACGAACGGGGGCGGTTTCACACCCAAAGCTAGGAAAAAGGTGGAGGATATGGAAGCCGACCAGGTCTACGTGGACTGAGAAAGCGGTCACGCACTGTTTCTACCTCAACTCTTCGTCAACATTGTTGAAGGTATCGCAATAAACGAATCCATTCGAGGGGAAGCTATATCGCAGGCAAAAGTGCGTCCAATGGTGGACGCCGAAAACATCCTCATAACCCAGATTGCCGTAAATATAAATAAACGATTTTCCATTTGCAAGTTCAGAAAAAACTGGTTCTGGAATCCCTTGACTACCTGAAACTGGAGGGTATCCTGGAAGGTCCTGAGGCACAGTAATCAAGAGATGATTACTTGAGCCTGGAAACATTACGCTACGCTGTGCTTCGAGCGGTTCTCCCCACTTCGAGAAATCGAGCTTCGATTCAGACGTGACAAAGTTGGGCTGGACGTACCCGGAGACATCCAGAGCCGGTGTCTTGCCAAAGTTCCAGTAGTCGAGGCCAATCTGGATTGGCTTATTGGCTTCGAGTGGTTGATTCATAATCACAAAAGACTTAGCCCCCACCCAGGCTCTTTGGTCGACGGCGAGCGCCTGTCGCATAGTTTGGAGTTGACAATAGTAGATCACCGCATCTGCAATGCCGACAGCGAGCGCAGTAAATTCCGCTACGGATTTCCACCCTGGCAGATTGCTCTTCACCATTCGCTTGCTTGTCGGTTTGTCTATTGGTTTGATCATCTGAGGCACTTATGAGACATGAATACCACAACGGTCTCGACATCACTCATCATCTTATGGATCATCGAACTCCGCAGAATCCAGATTGAAATTCCAGACTGACGCAGCCTTGCCGCTTTCTTTATCGTAAAGCCCTATAATGTATCCGTAATCGCCTTCATCCTCACTTGTTGTATGGATCAGCCGAACGCTGTCGCCAGTCTTGAAATCTGAATAGCCTGCCTCATAGGAACAGGAATAGTGATCATTTGTCGCCGGGATCACCACAACCCAGCCAAGGTTGAGACGTCCCTCGCGGATGAGGTTCTCCCTGCGCATTGAATAGATGTATCCAAAGTCCGACGCTTCGTTATCCCCCAGTCTTGGGTGAACCACGATTGCCGACTTCCGCTCTAGGTCCTTTCGGATTCCGATATAGTTGCCGATCAGATGGGCAAAATACAGGAGCGTGAGGCACACGATTGCTATCGCCACCAGCCAGACGCGAAGTCGTTTCATGGCGAATAGTATACTCTGCGCACTCATTAGATTGGTTGGGTAGTGTCCCACCCTTGCGCTTTCTTCTCACGCAAGGATAGTAGCTACGAAGCCCTTGCGAGCGAAGCGAGGCACCTGCGGTGCGGCAGACTTACCAACCTCTAGTCTGCAATTGATCTTTTTCTTCGATGGCGGCGGCGGCGAGGCCTTTCATGGTTCCGGTGACCTGCGCGGCGACCTCGGCGAGAATCTTGGGGTCGTTGTAGTGGGTGGTGGCGATGACGATGGCCTTGGCGCGGGAGACGGCCTCTTCGCGCTCGCGAGGATCGTTTTCCACGTCCAAAGGAGTGGCGCGCTCCTTCATAAAGATTCCCGAGCCGACGAAGATGGCCTCGGCTCCGAGCTGCATCATGAGAGCGGCATCGGCGGGAGTGGCGATGCCTCCAGCGGAGAAGTTGGGCACGGGCAGCTTGCCGGATTGGGCGACCATGCGAATGAGTTCGTAGGGCGCCTGATGTTCCTTGGCGGCGGCGTAGAGTTCCTGTTCAGAAAGTACGGTGAGCGAGCGCATTTCGCGGATAATCTGACGCATGTGCTGGACGGCGTGGACGACGTCGCCGGTGCCGGCCTCGCCCTTGGTGCGAATCATGGCCGCTCCCTCGGCGATGCGCCGCAGGGCCTCACCGAGATTGCGCGCGCCGCAGACAAAGGGCGTGGTGAAGGCGTGCTTGTCGATGTGATGGGCCTCGTCGGCGGGGGTGAGGACCTCGCTCTCATCGATGAAGTCGACGCCCAGCTCCTGGAGGATTTGTGCCTCGGCGGTGTGTCCGATGCGTGCCTTGGCCATGACGGGGATGGAGACGGCTTGGATGATCTGCCTGATGAGCGCGGGGCGGGCCATGCGCGCTACGCCGCCCTCGGCGCGAATCATGGCAGGAACGCGCTCCAGAGCCATGACGGATGCGGCGCCGGCCTCTTCGGCGATGCGCGCCTGCTCGACGCTCATCACGTCCATGATGACGCCGCCTTTGAGCATCTCGGCCAGGCCGATTTTGAGGCGCAGGCTGGTGGCGGTGATGCGATTGATTTCGTTCGGTTCCGGCATGGAGATGGCCTCGCTCTCGGGCGGATTCCGGGGTTGATTCGAGTACGACTGGGGCCGGAAACCCGCGCGATGGGTTCAATTACCAGTGTAGCAGCGATGTAGGAGGACTGGATGAGCTTCGTGGTATCCCACCCATCGCAAAGTGCGCGATGGATGGGGCACGGGGCAATTGTGAATGGGACAGATACAAAAACAAAAGCAGGTCCTTCGACTCACTACACTCGTTCAGAATGACTGCAAGGATGGGGCACAGGGCAATCTCGTTAAACCGAAACCGATACCACATTCAAGAAAGCTTGAGCTCGTCGATGCGCTGGTCGATGCAGAGATTTCTTAGCTATTCCCAATCCTGCTGTACAGCTTCTGGTCACCATTCTGCTTGATTTCTCATCGATGGCCTCTCTTCACCCAATGCCGACGCCGGTCAGTGCGACACAACCGGCAAGCGTGCCGCCACGCGCGCCCGATTTGCCGGGAGGTGAGGTGAGTGCCGTTGAGCAGGCGCTGATGGTCTCGCCGCACCTGCCGGAGGGGGCAAAGATCAAGCTCACTCAGCCGGTGGCGCGACTGCCGGTGGAGCTGGAAGTGGCCGTGCCGGTGCGGAATTTTCGCGTGCGTAATCTGCTCGCCCTGGAGCCGGGGCAGGTGATTGAGACGCAATGGGCTCAAGGCGCGGATATGCCGCTGGCTTCGGGCGAAGTGCAACTGGCATGGAGCGAGTTTGAGGTGGTCGATTCGCAGTTGGCGGTGCGCCTGACGAGGCTGATGTGAAAAGGCAGGGAACAGGGAACAGGGAACAGGGAACAGGGAACAGGGAACAGGGACTAGGACTAGGGATTCATACCAGCCGGACTGAGTTGCAAATCGGAGCGTGATGAAAGCAAACGAAAAGACGATGGCCATGGGCGGGTTGGCGGGGTGGTTGCTGAGGCGGCTGAGAGGCGGCGGGCACAGGCAGCCGAGGCTGGAGTTGGTGGAGCGGATTGCGTTGGCTCCGCGCCAGTCGCTGACGCTGGTGGAGGCAGAGGGGCGGCGAATTCTGGTGGCCACTTCGCCTGAAGGCGCGCCGGCCTTCTTTGCGCTCGATGAACAAACGATGCGACCCAACGGCGCGCGACTGGCGGTGAAGAGGCGGCGGGGCATGACACCGGCAACCGCGAGGGTCTCATGGTAGCTGCCTTCCTCATGGCGGCGCCGGCATCCATGCCGCTGTTGCCCGACCTGAATGCGCGGCTGCATCCTTCGGACTCGACGCCGTGGACGATTCTCTTTGTTCTGACGCTGATTACGCTGCTGCCCGCGATTCTGATGGCCATGACGCCGCTGGTGCGGCTGCTGGTGGTCTTTCATTTTTTACGCCAGGCGCTGGGCACGCAGACGGCGCCCTCCAACCCCACGCTGATGGGACTGGCGTTGATGATGACCTGGTTTCTAATGACCCCGGTGCTCAACCAGGTGGATCAGCAAGCGGTTGAGCCCTATCGTGCGGGGCAGGTTACGGGCTGGGAGGCCATCGACCGCGGAGCGCAGCCGGTGAAGCACTTCCTGTTGCACTATGCGCGGGAGAAGGACCTGGCGCTGTTTACCGCCGCGGGACAGATTGCGCGTCCCGATAAGCCGGACGATCTGCCCATGCGCGTGGTGGTTCCGGCCTACATTCTTTCGGAGTTGAAGGCGGGGTTTGCCATCGGCGCGGTACTGTTTCTGCCGTTTCTGCTAATCGACATGGTGACGGCGGCGATTACCACTTCGATCGGCATGTTCCAACTGCCGCCAGTGGTGGTCTCGACGCCGCTGAAGATTCTGCTGTTTGTGATGGTGGACGGCTGGAACCTGCTGGCCAACTCGCTGTTGAAGAGCTTTTGAGCGTTTTTGTAGCGGACGAGAAAGGATTGCCGATGACGCCTGACCTAGTTGCCGAGCTGCTGCGCCAACTGATGAAGGAGGCGCTGATTCTGGCCGCGCCGCTGCTGCTGGCGACGGCAGTGCTGAGCTTTGTGCTGAGTCTCTTTCAAACTCTGACCAGTTTGCAGGAGCAGTCGCTGACCAGCGTGCCGCGCCTGGGCGCCATCTCCCTGATTCTGCTGGTGGGGATGCCGTGGTTTCTGGGACGGATGGCGGAGTACACGCGGTTGCTGCTCGAGGATTTTCATCGCTATCTGGGGTGAAAAACAGCTTCTAGCTATTAGCTTCTAGCTGCTAGCTATTCGCTACAAGCTGAAGTTGGAAAATGCAAATGTTATTAGAGCGGAATCAGAATGGGATGCTCTTAGAGGCCATTGGCGAACAGATAAGAGCTAGTAGCTAAAAGCTATCAGCTAGAGGCAAAAAAGATGCCGGAATGGACGAGCTTTTTGAGCGCCATGACGCTGACCCTGGTGCGGGTGAGCGGGATGGTGGCCTTTGCTCCGTTCTTTTCGTCGACGGCGTTGCCCATGCGCGCCAAGGCGGTCTTTGCGGGCGCGGTGGCGTTTTTGCTGGCTCCTCTGGTGGCCACGCTGCCCAATGCGCGGATAACGCTCGGTTTTTCTTCGCTGTTGGGTGAACTGGCGGTGGGTTTGATTTATGGGCTTACACTCATGCTGCTCAACGAGATGATGATCTTTGCCGGGCAGATTATCGGCTTGCAGTTCAGCTACTCGCTGGTCAACCTGCTGGACCCGGCCTCGGCTATCCAGACACCGCTGCTGGGCGACCTGTTTCAGTTGATGGGCACGCTGGTGGTGATCTGCGCAGGTCTGGATCGGATCATGCTGGCCTCGATGGTGCGCAGCTTTCACGCGGCGCCTCTGGGCAGCTTTGCGCTGGCGCCGGCGAGCGCGCTGGAGATTGTGCGCGCCGCCGGGGGCGTTTTTCTGGCAGCCGTGGAGCTGGCCGCGCCGGTGCTGGCCGCAACCATGCTGGTGGAAGTGGCCGTAGCGCTGCTGGGCAAGCTCAGCCCACAGTTACCGGTGATGATGCTGACCGTGCCACTCAAAACTCTGACCGGTTTTGCCATTCTGACCGGATCTCTGGCCCTGTGGCCGCGCTTCATCGAGGCCCGTTTCAGCGGGCTGCTGGACCTGGCGGAGCGGTTGATTGGCCCTGCGGGCGGCAGCGTTTCTTTGCTGTCGCAACGGTTCGGAGGCTGAGCGATGCCCGGAGAGCGCACCGAACAGGCAACCCAGCACCGGCGCGAGAAAGCGCGCAAGGAAGGCGATATTCTGCACAGCCGCGAGCTGTCGGCTGCGGCTGGAACCCTGGCCGGGGTGATGGTGCTGGGCGCGCTGGGCAGTCATCTTCTGGTCGCCTGGAGAGACAGCTTTGCTGCCTTTCTGAATCTTGGATTTGCCGCTCGCTGGGAGCCGGCCGAGATTCAGCCCACGCTTTACGCCCTGCGCAAGCTGGCATTTGAGATTCTCATGCCACCGGGTGTGATGATGGCGGCTGTAGCCGCAGGCTCGCTGGGCGTGGGCGTTTTGCAGACTGGCGGGGTCAACTTCCATCCCGAGTTGGCAGGCTTCAAGCTGGACCGCATCAACCCAGTCTCAAATCTCAAGAACCTCTTCTCGCTGAGGGCCGCCGCCAGGCTGGGCAAATCGCTGATTCCCGCCAGTGTGCTGGCAGTCTTCTGCGTGCAGCGCATTGGACGCCAGTTGACCATTCCGCCGTTTTCAACGACACGGCTGGAGATGCTGGGCGCGGATGTCTATGGATTGCTGCTGGCGGCCGCATGGCTGCTCTTCTGCTGGTCGGTAATCGACTATCTGGTGGAGTGGCAGAGCCGCGAGTCGCGGCTGAAGATGAGCCGCGAGGATCTGCGCGACGAGTACAAGGAGACCGAGGGCAACCCGCAGATTCGCTCGCGTATTCGCAATTTGCAGCGCGCAGCGCGCCGCCGCAAGGTGAAGGCCGACGTGGCCAAGGCCGCCGTGGTGCTGACCAATCCCACCCACTATGCGGTGGCTTTAAGCTTCGATTTCGCCACCATGGAAGCTCCCCGGATGGTGGCCAAGGGGCGGAATCTATTGGCTGAGGAGATCAAGGCCGAGGCCCGCTGGGCGGGGGTTCCAATCATCGAGAACCCGCCGCTGGCCCGTTCGCTCTACCGCTCGGTGGAGGTCGGCCAGCCGATTCCGGTTGAGCTCTATGCGGCGGTGGCGGCCATTCTGGCCTATCTCTACCGTCAGCGCCTCGATGCCGAAATGCGCGAGCGGCGCGCCCGCGAGGCGGCGGCTAGAGCGCAGACGCGGGCCCAGAACTGGCGGCCCGGCCCTGAATACCGAGGAGGTCCGCAATGAGCTCGACCGCCCTGCCCACGAGAGCCATACCCGCAGCGGGATCGATCCTCGAGCGGCTGAGAGAGTACGTGCTGCCGCTGGTCACCATCAGCGTGATCTTCGTGATGCTTGTGCCCTTGCCGGCAGCCGGGCTGGACTTACTACTCACCATGTCCATGGCTGCCTCAATCATCGTCTTTCTCTCGGCGGTGCAGATTCGCCGCGCCGTCGAGCTAAGCGTCTTTCCCACCCTGCTTCTTTTGCTGACGCTTTTCCGGCTGGCGTTGAACATCGCCTCCAGCCGCCGCATTCTGCTGCACGGGCAGGAGGGCACAGCCGCCGCCGGCTATGTGATCCAGGCCTTCGGCCAGTTCGTGGTGGGGGGCAACTACGTGGTCGGCTTCGTGATCTTTCTGGCCCTGATCGCGATTCAGTTTCTGGTGGTTTCGCACGGGGCTGTGCGCACCGCCGAGGTCACCGCCCGCTTCACTCTCGATGCGTTGCCGGGCAAGCAGATGGCCATCGACGCCGACATGAATGCCGGCCTGATTGACGAACAGGAGGCGCGCAGGCGCCGCCAGGTGATTGCCCGCGAGGCCGAGTTCTACGGAGCGATGGACGGGGCGGCGCGCTTCAACCAGCGAGATTCCCTGGCCACGATTCTGATCACCGGCATCAACATCATCGCCGGCCTGCTGATCGGCACCCTGCAGCAGGGCATCGAGCTGGGCGAGGCCGCGCACACCTATACGGTGCTGACGGTGGGTGACGGACTGGTCACCATCATCCCCTCGCTGCTGGTCTCGGTGGCCGGGGGCATCACGTTGACCCGAGCGAACTCAGCCGGGTTGCTGGGTGGCGAGATTCGCCAGCAACTTTTAGCCAAGCCGGTCACGCTGTATGTGGCCAGCCTGGTTTCGGCGGCCATGTGCCTGATTCCGGGGCTGCCCAAGCTGGCGTTTCTGGGTGTGGCAGCCATTTTGTTCTTTGCCGGGCGCCGGGTGGCGGCCCACGCCCCGGCAGCTCCGGTGGCCGAGCCGGGAGTGGTGGAGAAGAAGAAAGCGGGAGAGGCGCAGAGCACGGATCTCGCCAACCTGTTGCGCTTGGAAGAGCTGACCCTGGAGATTGGCTTCCAGCTGATTCCGCTGGTGGATGAGAAGCAGGGCGGGCAACTGCTGAACCGGGTGCGTTCCCTGCGCCGCCATCTCTCCGCGGAGATGGGCTTTCTGATTCCGCCGGTGCATATCAGCGACAACCTGCGCCTGAGGCCGCGCGAGTACCTGTTTTCGCTGCGCGGCATGGAGATTGGCCGCTGGCAGACCGAAGGGACGCTGTTACTGGCTGTCTCGGGCGACCCCAACCGGCGTCCCTTGGCCGGCAAGGAGGCGCGGGAGCCGGCCTTTGGAGTTCCCGCCATCTGGATTGAGCCGGCTCTGGAAGACCAGGCTATCGCCGCCGGCTACTCGGTGGTGGATGCGGTCACCGTTATCACTACTCATTTGGGAGAGTTGATCCGCCGTCACGCCTGGGAGCTGCTGGGCCGCTCCGAGACCAAACGCCTGATGGACGCGCTGAATGAAAGCCATCCCAAGCTGCTGGAAGAGTTGGTGCCCAAGCTGCTTACCCTGGGCGAGGTGCAAAAGGTGCTGGAACAGCTGCTGCGCGAGCGGGTCTCCATCCGCGACCTGGGCGCGATTCTCGAATCCATGCTGGAGACAGCGCCGGTGAGTAAGAGCACCGTCGCTCTGGTGGAGGCCGCGCGCCAGGCGCTGGGCCGGAGGCTGATTCAGCCGCTGCTCGACGGCGAAGGCCAGCTGCCGGTGCTGTTGCTCGATGGGGCGCTGGAGGAGGAGATTCTGGCCACGCTTTCGCCGGAGCTGGGCCAGAAGATGCTCTCCGCAGGCGCGACGCCGGGAACGCCGGTGCTCCGCCGCCTGACCGATTCTTTGAGGCGCCTTATCCCCTCAGCCTCCGCCGCGGCACTTCCCGTGCTCCTAGTCCCAAGTCCCGCCCGTTATCACGTCAAGCGCTGGCTGGAGCCGGTGATGCCTCGTCTGGCGGTGGTAGCCGCCAGCGAGATTCCTCCCGAGATTCGCCTGCGCCCGGTGGGAACGGTGCGGTGAAAAGGCAGGGACCAGCCCCAGCGACGAAGACCTATCGCAGGGGACACGGGCAGGGATTAGGGTACAGAGGCTGGACGGGACAAGGTTAGGGGTTTCAAAAAAAGAGGGGCGGGGATGGGGACCGAAGTTGCGAATCCGGTTGCGAGGCAGAGAATGCAACGGCAAGGCGCTTCAGGGAATGGCTATCCTCCCAGTGGCGCGCAGTTGCCGGTGCTGACCAGTGAGCAGGAGCGGGTGTTGCTGGAGCACCTGCCGATTGTGCGCTTTCTGGCACGCCGCATTCACGAGCGGCTGCCCCAGCATGTGGACATAGAGGATCTGGTCTCGGCCGGGGTGGTTGGGCTGATGGATGCCTTCTCCAAGTTCGACCCGGCCAAAAAGGTCCAGTTCCGCTCCTATGCGCAGTTCCGCATCCGGGGAGCGATTCTGGACAGTTTGAGAACGCTGGACTGGAGTCCGCGCGAGCTGCGCAGGAAGGGCCGCGCGGTGGAAGAGGCCATTCGTGCGTTGACGGCCAGGATGGGGCACGCGCCGGATGAGGCAGAAGTAGCTGCGGAGATGACGCTGGAGCTGGACGAGTACCAGCAACTGCTGGGTGATTTGAAGGGTCTGGAGATTGGAACGCTGCATCTGGAACGCAATGAGGACTCGGGGGAGGAGGAGCTCTCCTATATTCCCGGTCGGCCTGAGGAGGATCCGCTGTTTTGCTGCTTGAGGGGCGAGCTGGAAGAGAGGTTGGCCGAGGCCATCCAGAATCTTCCCGACAGGGAGCGCCTGGTGATGAGCCTCTACTACTACGAAGAGATGACCATGCACGAGATCGGCCTGGCGCTGGGGGTGGTGGAGTCGCGGGTCTCGCAGGTGCATGCCTCGGCGGTGGTTCATCTGAGGAGTGCGCTCAAGGATCTGGCGTCGCGCGGGGCATTTGAGCGATCGCGTACCCAGAAGTCGGCGGAGCGGGCGCGGCGCTGAGGAAACAGTGAACAGTGGTCAGTGGACAGTGAACAGATAATAGCTGTTCTTGAAAGAAAAAGGGTAGAACCAATGATCGAAAAGACGCTCAAGCAGAACGAGATTGATGCCCTGTTTCAGGCGGCGCTCAGCACCACGCCCGAGACGCAGAAGGCTGAAGCGCGACCGCGGGCCGTCGCCTACAATTTTCCCTCCGCGGGCCAGATTTCGACCGAACAGTTGCGCGCCATCAGCATGTTGAACGATCTGTTTGCCCGCAACCTGACGCATAATCTGGCCGCCTGGCTGCGCACCCGCTTTCAGGTCAACCTGGTTTCTGCCGAACAGATTCCCTTCAGCGAGTTCCTGCTGCGCATTCCCGAGATCAGCTACGTAGCTTCCGTCCGCATGGAGCCTCTGGGCGCGCTCGCCGTCTTGCAACTGGACCTGGCCCTGGCTCCTCCCATTATCGACCTGCTGCTGGGCGGCGAAGGGCGGGACGGCGCTCTGCGCGAAATTACCGACATCGAGGAGTCGATTCTGGCCAGCGTGGTGGAGATTATCTGCCGGGAACTGACCGTGGCCTGGCAGCCAGTGGGGCTGAACTTCAACTTCGAGCGCCGTCAGATGCAGACCCAGGTGGTACGCCTTATGTCGGTCACGGAAAAGACGCTTTGCCTGAGCTTCGAGATTCGCATGCCGCACAGCTCGGGATTGCTCAACCTGGCCTTTCCCGCAGTGGTGGCCAATACCATCCTGCGCCGGCTGAGCTCGGAGTGGACCCGCCGCCAACATGCAGGCGAAACGCGGGCGCGCATGGAGGCCGCGGCGCGGCGCATCCGCTTTGGCGCCTCGCTGCAACTGCCCGCGGTGCGCCTGGCGGCCAGCGCCATTGAGAACCTGGAGCCGGGAACAGTGTTGCGCCTTGACTTGGCCGCTAACACCCTGTCCGAATGGAAGGTCGGCGGCCAGACGCTCTCCCTGGCGCAGGCTATTCGCCAGGGAGCACATCGTGCCGCGCGCATGGAGCGGCAGGTCATCGAGGTTGAGTGATGAAGAGCTATCTTGATTGCTGGACTGAGGCCGCGACAGCGCTGTTTTCCCAGGCTCTGGCCGGAGAGCCGGAGCTGGCTGAGTCGCAGCCCAAACCCATAGCAGCGGGTGCATTCGGCTTTGCCGCCACCATTGCGGGGGACGTGGAGGGCCGCTTCAGTGTCTTTCTTGATTCCGCGATTCTGGATTCTCCTCTGCTGGGCGAGGGCGTGGACCAGAAGGCCGGCTGGAGCGAGTTGCTGCGCGAGGTGGCCAATGCCGCAGCCGGGGCTTTGCTGGCCAAAACCGGGAAAAAGTGCAGTGTCGATAAGTTCGAGGAGCTTGCCGTGGAGAGCAAGGTCTCGCGCGCCTTCCAGTTGAACTCCGGCGAGCGCTCCTTTGCCATCTGGGTGAACGACGAGGTGCGCGTTTCCCAGCCGGCGACCCAGCCTGCCGCGCAATCTGTCCATGTACCTAAGCCAGAGCCACAGGCAAGCCTCAGCCCGGGGATTCGCCTGTTAATGGATGTAGAGTTGGAGGTTGCGCTGCGCTTTGGCTGCAAGGAGTTGCCGCTGGGCGAGATTCTCGATCTCGGTCCCGGAGACGTGGTGCAACTGGACCGCAACGTTACCGACCCGGTGGACCTGATTGTCGGCGACAAGATCGTAGCCTGCGGCGAGGTGGTGCTGGTCAACGGCAACTTTGGTTTGCGGGTGACCGAGGTAGCCTCGCCAAGGCAGCGGCTGGAGAGCATCCGATGCCTATTCTGAGCTGGAACCCGGGTCTGAGCCGGGAACTGACCGTGCCGGGCAGGCAGGCGCTTATGGAGGCAGCCTTGCAGGAGCGACGGACAGCCGGCGTCCGGGGCGCGGAAGGGCCGGCCGGCAGAGCTGGGGGAACGCACAGCCGAGCGCGGAGCGCCTTCTTGACCACCTGCGCAAATCCCGGTTGCGGCACCGGCTGGCTGCATTTGTGGCGCAGCCGCCAGGCGCCGGTCTTTGAGGGCAGTTGGAGCTGCTCAGCCACTTGCACGGCGGCAGTGGTAGCTGCGGCGGTGCGCCGCGAGTTGGACGCCCGGGGCCAGACTACAGACAGTCATCAGCATCGCATTCCGCTCGGCCTGGTGATGCTCGAACAGGGTTGGATCACCTCCGGCCAGTTGCGCCAGGCCCTGGATGCGCAGCGGGCAGCCAAGGCCGGGCGGCTGGGCCAATGGCTGGTGCGCCAGCAAGGAGTGAGCGAGCAACTGGTGACACGTGCTCTGGGTTTGCAGTGGAGTTGTCCGGTGCTGCCCTTGGAATATCACGACGCCGAGGCGTTCACGGTTCTAGTGCCCAGGCTGTTTGTGGACGCCTTTGGCGCCCTGCCTTTGCGCATGGCGGCCGGTCAGCTTATCTATCTGGGATTTACGGACCGGCTGGACCCGATAGTTGCTCTGGCCGTGGAGCGGATGAGCGATCTGCGGGTGGAGAGTGGGCTGGTGCCGGAGTCGCAGTTCGGCCCGGTGCATGCCCGCATGCTGAGCGCCAGGTTTCCTGACGTAGAGCTGATGGAGGCAGTCTCGGAGCAAGCTGTGGTGCATGCGCTTTCAAAATCTATTGAAAAGGTACGGCCGGTCGAATCCCGGCTGGTCAGGGTACACGATTGCCTGTGGCTCAGGATGTGGCGTCGGCCGCAAAACGGACCGCTACCGGAGCGCGGTTCGATAAAGGACCTGATCTGTTCGATCGGGACTCATTGAAGCCGGCCAAAGGGCACCAGGGGAGTGAGTCTCATGGATTATCCGAAAATGCCGATAGAGGTGTAAGGGGAGGAGCCTGGGCATGGGTGAAATACGAGCTCTGATAGTGGACGATTCCTCCGTGATGCGCAAGATTGTGGAGCGTTCGCTTCGCCAAGCGGGTCTAGATCCACTCGTGATCTTCGAAGCCGGCAGTGGTAGCGAAGGGTTGGATCTGTTGAAAACCCAGCAGGTAGACGTGATTCTCTCCGACATCAATATGCCTTCGATGGATGGGTTGGAGTTTCTGCGCCAGATGCGTGCGCAGAATCTGGCTCCCGGCGTTCCGGTGGTGATGATCACCACCGAGTCGAGCGAGGAGCATGTCAAACAGGCCATCCAGGCGGGGGCGCAGGGATATATCCGCAAGCCGTTCACGGTTGAACAGGTAAAGGAACGGGTGCTGCAGCTGCTGAATGCGGCGTAGCCGGGAGGCATTAGTGTGCTGTTAAACGGCGTGCAAAGGGCTGCGATAGCGACGGCCGGGGGCAGCGGCAGAAAGGACATGGAACATACGATGGAATGTTCATTGCGGGAGTCCATGCATCTGGTCTCCGAGCCCAAGAATCTGGACGCCAGTGTGGAAGAGGTCTTCAGGTTGATGTTAGGGGTAAACTGCCAGCGCTACATGGGACAGGTGGAGATCTCCGAGCCGGAATCGGTAACTGCGGTGGTGGGCTTTGGCGGCCTGTTGAGCGGGGCCTGCGTCTTCCGCAGCGGAGCCTCGACGGCCATCAAGATCGCCGCGCACATGACCGGCATGGAATTCGCGGAGGTTGACGATACCGTCAAGGACGGGGTTGGCGAAATCTGCAATATGCTAGCCGGGGCGTGGAAGGGCAAGGTGCCGGATCTGGCGGCCAACTGCGGCCTGTCAATTCCCGCCGTGATTACCGGGCGGGATTACAAAATTCACGTTCAAGCCCCCGAGTTTAAACTCCACCATACCTTCAACTTCGACGACGCCAGCTTTGAAGTCACCATCATCTGCGATGGCATGCAGTAAAGCAGGGGTCAGGGGTCAGAGATCAGGGATCTGAGAACCGGGCAGGCATCAACCTCAAACTGCTTGCGTATAGAGCTGTTCTCCAATTCTCCAATTCGCATGTACTCTTCATCTCCATGAAAGGTGGCTTTTCTTAAGAAAATAGCCACTCGGCGGTTGCGGTTTCTTTGTAGAGCAATTGGAAAACCGCTGTAGCTTGTAGCTGACCCCTGACCCCTGCACTTCAATTCTGATCTTCTTCTAATCACTTCCGAGTCTCTTCCGGTCCCCTACCTGCAATATCCTTCCATGACCCGGGAGGGGTCCCGATGGACAGCGGATACTATGCAGCGATGACCGGGCTGGTGGCGCGCACCCAGGCTCTGGATATTGCGGCTACCAATCTGGCCAATGCGCAGACCCCCGGCTACCGGGCCGAGCAGGAGTACTTTCGCTCAGTGCTGATGGGACCCGAGGCCCAGGACTCGCAGTTGGGGCGGACGGTGAACAACTTCGGCCTTCTGGGCGGCGACCGGCTCAACCTGAGCCAGGGAGTGATTCAACAGACCGGCAATCCGCTGGACCTTGCCATTGAGGGCGAGGGCTTTTTTCAGGTGCAGACTGCGAACGGCCTGCGATACACCCGCGACGGCGGCTTTCATCGCACCCCCAGCGGACAACTGGTGACGGAAGCTGGCGATCCGGTGCTGACCTCGACAGGCCAACAAATTACAGTTCCGCCCGGCCAGGTGACGGTGGGCGTGGATGGCACGATCTCAGTGGCCGGCGGAGTCGTGGCCACAGTAGGCGTTTTCACCTTTCCGGCCGGCGCCGAGTTAACTCCCGAGGGTGTCAACCGTTATCGCGCCCCGGAGGGAGTTACACCTTCGCAATCAAAGAATGCAGCGATCCACCAGGGTGCAATCGAAAACGCTAACCAGGGGGTGATTCCCGGGACGCTGAACCTGATGATGGTGCAGCGCGAGGCGGAGATGATGCAGAAAGCGCTGACCGTCTTCCACACCGAGTTCAACAAGATCGCCACCGAGGACCTGCCGAAGGTGTGAAGACAGTGAACGAGTGAATAAGTGAATGAGTGAACGAATGAGCAGTTGTTAGCAAAGTCTGTTAGCAGGCAATGTTTCGGAATTAGCGCAGTGAATTTTGGAAGAGGAATTTCAGCGATTCGAGCTTCTGAAAATTGTTTACCCGTTCACTAGTTCACTTATTCACTGTTTACTAGCGACTGAAAGGAGCCAAGATGATTCGAGCCTTATATACGGCAGCCAGCGGCATGAGCGCGCAGCAGTTGAACCTGGACACCATTGCAAACAACCTGGCCAACTCCTCGACCACCGGATTTCGCCAGTTGCGCCTGCAGTTTCAGGACATGGTCTACCAGAACCTGGTGACGCCGGGGGCGGCGCAGAGCCAGACCACGGTCTCGGCCGGCTTGCAGGTCGGACTGGGCACCAAGTCGGCGGCCACCGAGGTGATCATGACCCAGGGAGAGTTGAACCAGACCTCGAACCCCCTGGACGTGGCCATCGAGGGCAGTGGGTTCTTCCAGGTGCAGCGGCCGGATGGAACCATCGAGTACACCCGCGCCGGCCAGTTCCATCTGAACAGCCAGGGCACCATCGTGACCACCGACGGCGACCCGATCATACCCACCATTACGATTCCCCCCAATGCCACGGCGGTCACCATCACCGAGTATGGGGTGGTCAACGCCACCTTACCGGGACAGCAGAATCCCTCGCAACTGGGCCAGATTCAGTTAGCGACCTTTCCCAACCCCGGAGGCCTGGAAAGCATGGGTAACAACCTGCTGCAGGCCACGCTCAGCTCCGGCGATGCGGTTCTGGGCAACCCCGGAGGAACGGAGGGGCTGGGAACGCTGCAGCAGGGCTATCTGGAGAACTCGAATGTGGACGTGGTTACGGAGTTTGTGCAGATGGTGCTGGCGCAGCGGGCCTATGAGGCAAACTCCAAGGTGATCAAAGCCGCCGACGATATGTACTCCCAGGTCAACAACATGACCCGGTAGAGCAGGGAACAGGGGCTGGGGATTAAGGGACTGAGGGAGTAGAGAGGATGCAACGCGTGAGGATGGGGATAAAAACGGTGCTGGGCGCGGGAGCGCTGATTCTGGGAGCCACGCTTGCCATTTGCGCTCAAGAACCTGCCGTGGCTGGTTCCGACTCCAGCGCGCAGGTTCTGCTCTTTTCTGGTGGGCTGACGCAGGCTGGAGTGCAGAGCGCGGCACGCGGAGAAGTTGTTTTAGGCGAGATTGTGCGCGAGGTCGACGATCCGCACACCGGAGACCGGTGGCTGCTGCTGCGCAATGACTTGGTTCCGGGCGGGCCGGGGCGGCTGATGCTGGTGGCGGCTACGCGCAATTCGTCTGGCAGCGCAACCTTGCGGATGGCGGGGCAGTCACGTGAAGCGCAGTTTCTTCCCGTCATTCGCACCGGAGACCGGCTGATTGTCGAGGAGCACACGGCGCGAGTCGACGCAGTTCTGGAGGCTCGCGCGCTCAATCCGGCCGCTCCGGGAAGCGCATTGAATGTGCGTTTGTTGATAGGCGGCAATGTGGTGCGCGCCATAGCCCTGGGACCCGGCCGCGCGGCGCTTCGATCCGAGACAGGTGAACGGCCATGAGATGGAGCTTGTTGACGTCCGGAGTTCTGCTAGTGGCGATGGCGCTTACGGCGGCTCAGCCGGCTCATGCCATTGGCAAGAAAAAGACGGCGCCGGGGATTGCGGGCAAGGAAACCCCGCCCGAGGCGGCTCTCAAGTCCTACATCGAGCGGGTGCGGGCGCAGCAGGCGGCTGAGGTGCGGACGCCGGGCTCGATTTGGAGCGCGGAGGGAAGGATGGTGCGGCTGGGCACTGATGCCAAGGCTGTCCGGCTGCATGATGTGGTCTCGATTGTGGTGAGTGAAAGCCTGGCAGCCACGACCGACGGACAGGTGAAAAACTCCCGCGCCTCGAACGCTAGCTCCGGCCTGACGGGGCTCTTCGGCAAGCTCAAGACTTCGAATGCCCTGCAGAACTTGCTGGGGATGACCGCGGCCTCGGGCTTGACGGCACAGGGCCAGAGCACAACCAACTCCAGCCTGACGACGACCTTCGGAGCCGAAGTGGTGGACGTGCTGCCCAATGGGATGCTGGTGGTGCAGGCCACGCGCCAATTGACCTTTTCGCAGCAAACGCAGTTGATCAAGTTGCGCGGCCTAGTGCGCCCCGAGGATGTGAGCGCACAGAACCAGGTGCAATCGACGGCCATGACCGATCTGGAGCTGGAAGTGACCGGCAAGGGCATTGTGAACGACTCCACTTACCGGCAGAACCCGATTGTGCGCTTCCTGGAGAAGCTGCTGGTGTTCTAAAAGCAGCCTCTAGCTACTAGCCACTAGCTTCTAGCTGGTTTGTGAGAAGCGGACAAAGTTGGCGAGTGGGAAGCGGAGAGCCAGGAGTTAGAAGCTAGCAGCTAGAAGCTGAATAAGGGAACAGGGAATAGGCATGCACGTTGCGAGCAGAAAAGCGGGGGAGCAGGACAGGGGCGCAAGCTTCTGGTGGAGGATTGCGCTGGCCTTGGCGCTGCTGCTGGCTTCGTTGCTGTCCGGGGTTCCAGTCCATTCCGAGGCGGCGGCGCACCAGGCGCGGATCAAGGACATAGCGACCATCGAAGGGATTCGGGACAATCAACTGGTGGGCTACGGGCTGGTGGTGGGGCTCAGAGGCACCGGGGACAGTTCGCAGACAGTTTTTCCGGCACAGACGCTGATCTCGGCGCTGGAGCGGATGGGCATCACCGTTCCCCAGACCGGAGCTAACAGCGCCAGCAACATGCAGGTAAAGAACATGGCCGCAGTCTTTGTGGTGGCCACTCTGCCGCCTTTCAGCCGCCCCGGCTATAAGGTGGACATTACCGTTTCCTCGGCCGGAGATGCGCGCTCGCTGGAGGGGGGCATCCTGCTGATGACCCCGCTCTACGGTCCTGATGGGCAGATCTATGCGCAGGCTCAGGGGCCGTTGGTGCTGGGCGGATACATGGCAACGGGCGGAGGCAATACCAAGATGTCAAACCATCCGACCACGGGGCGGGTTCCCGGCGGGGCGCTGGTGGAGCGGGCGGTGCCTTTTGATCTGAAGCAGATGCATGTGGTCAGCGTAGTGCTGAACGATGCGGATTTCCATACCGCCGAGCGGATGGCGGCATCGATTGACAAGGCTCTGGGCGCCAAGCGGGCGCGCGTGGTCGACAGCCGCCGGGTGGAGGTATTACCGGTCCCGGATGAGGAGATAGCATCGCTGCTGGACAAGGTCGAAGGCGTCGAGGTGGAGGTTTATCCAAGGGCGCGAGTGGTAGTGAACGAGCGCACCGGCACGGTGGTGATCGGGGGCACGGTCCGGCTGCAGCCGGTTTCGATTCTGCATGGAGGGCTAAGCGTCAATGTAATCTCGCGAACGGAGGTTTCGCAGCCCAATCCCCTTTCGTCGGGAGGAACGACACGGGTGGTTCAGCAGACGACCGTGCAGGCCGCAGACAAGCCCGTGAACCGCATTGACTTAAAAGAAGGGGCGACAGTTGAGGATCTGGTCCAGGAATTGCAACGGACAGGGGCGGGAGCGCGGGATGTGATCTCGATTTTGCAGGCCATGAAGGAGGCCGGCGCACTGGAGGCCGACCTGGTGGTACTTTGATGGATTCAATTGCAGTGACGTCGGCGAGTTCGGGGGCATTGGGATCAGCAGGGACAACTGGGGCGACGGGCGTAACTTCGTCAACAGCCACGCCGCAGCCCCGGCTGGTGAAGGCGGCGCAGGAGTTTGAAGCGCAGATGATGCAGGAGTTATTGAAGCCCATGACCAGCGGAAACGGGCTGGATGGGGAGGATGGCGACACGGCCACAGGCTCGGGCGGGGCGCTGGGAGCATTCGCCTCGGAGGCGTTGGGACGGGGACTGAGCGAGCATGGAGGTTTTGGAATTGCAACAAGCATTGTGAGACAGCTCTCATCTGCTGGTAACCAAAAAGGCAACTTCGCCGGTAACCGGGAATATGCACGGCAATACCGTCATGAAAACCTACAAATGACTAGAGTGATTAGTAAAGATGCCGATGAATCCGGCAAGGAGTCATGAGGAATGGATATTCGCAGTAGCCTTGAAGGATTGAAGTCGCTTTTGGGAACACCCGAAACCGCACCGGCCACAACGGCCCAGCCGAAGAGCGGCGCCACGGCGGGCGGAAGTGCGCTGAGCAGCGACCAGGCAACATTCAGCAGCGCAGGGAGCGAGGTCTCTCAGACGGCCGGCGATACAAGTGTCCGCATGGATAAAGTGGCCAGCATTCAGTCGGCGCTGGCGGCGGGAACCTACAACATCTCCGCAGCGGACGTGGCCACAAAGGTAGTCGATTCGATGCTGGGTAGCCACTCGTAAATTAAGGAGCGATTGCTTGCAGGAGAGTAGAGAGCGCCGCGCACATCCGAAGCTGAAGGAGCTGGTAGTTGAGGCTTCACGGGCGTTGGCGCGGCTGGATGCGGACCGGCTGGAGGAGTTGGCGCTCTCTTGCCAGGCATTGAATCGCGACCTGGTGCAGAGCGATTGGGCGCGTGGGGATAGGGCTGATCATGCGGCACTGGTCCTGGAATGCAAAGAGGCTGAGGGAGATATGGCGGTATTCGCCAGAGTGCTGGAGGCTACGCGAGCCAACCTGAATGTGATGAACCGGTTGCGGGAGTTGCGCGCAGGGCGGTTGGAGTACCGCGAACAGTCGGCGTCAGAATGGTTGCGAACGGAGAGCGGACATGGGAACAATTAACTCCGCACTGAGCATCGTGACGCAGGCTCTGGACGCCGACCAGCAAGCGCTGAATGTTGTAGCCAACAACGTGGCCAATACCAATACCCCCGGATACACAGAAGAAACGCCCACCTGGAAGGAGAATCAGCCGCTCAACATCGACGCAGTCACGATCGGGCAGGGGGTTACGGAGACCGGCGCCACCTCCGAGCGGGATCGCGTGCTGGAGTCGCGGCTGGATCAGCAGCAGCAATTGGCTTCGGCCTCCGGCTCGCGTCTGACGGCGCTCAATACGCTTCAAGCCCTTTTCACGCCGGACTCGGGATCGTCCAGTTCAACTGCCGGAGACATCGGCAGCGACATTACCAAATTCTTCAGTTCATTCTCGTCGCTGGAGGCCAATCCTACCGATAATGCTTTGCGCCAAAGCGTGCTATCGACGGCGGGCACGCTGGCCGGGGACGTCTCCAATGCGGCGGCCAGCCTGAACTCACAGAGGTTGGCTCTGGACCAGGAGGCAGCGGGGGTGACCAGCCAGGTGAACTCCCTGACCTCTGCCATTGCCCAGCTCAATCAGCAGATTCAGACCATCTCTCCCGACGCAGACGCGGGAACGCTTGAAGATCAGCGCCAGAACGACCTGAGCCAGCTTTCGCAGTTGATCGGAATCAATCAGATTACGACCGAAAACAATGGCCTGGCGATTACCACGACTTCAGGCCAGTTATTGCTTTCCGGGGGAACGAGCTACCAGTTGACCACCGGCACATTGAATGGGGTAACAGACTTTTTTGTGGACAATACGGATGTCACCTCGGAGTTAGCTACTGGCGGCGGTTCGCTGGGCGGTTATCTGACGGCGCGCGATCAGGATATTCCCAGCGCGCTCAACTCGCTCGATCAACTGGCTTACAGCATTTCCACGGAAATCAACACACAGAACAACGCGGGGACAGATCTGGATGGAGTCACCGGCACAGCGGCCAGTCCGCTCTACATATTCAGTCAACCGACAGTGGTGACAGGCAGCGCGGCCAGCATGAGCGTGGTAATGACCGATCCGAACCAGATAGCCGCCGCCGGCGCTGGCGATGGAACAGGCGACAATTCGAATGCCGTGGCCATGGCTGCAATGGCCAATCAAGCGATAGTGAACGGCCAGACGCCGACCAACTACTACTCGAGCTTCGTGGCCAGGCTGGGCGCGACGGTCTCAGGCGTGCAGACGGAGAATACGGCGCAGAATGCGTCAGTGGCCCAGCTGCAGACGCAGAACAATGCGTTGAGCGGCGTAAATCTGAATGACGAGGCCTCGTCCCTGACGACATTCGAGCGCAGCTATCAGGCGGCTTCGCAGGTGTTTGCGATGTTGAACACGGTGATGGCCGCGGCGTTGAACCTGGGAGATCAAACAGCGGTTTCCTAAGACGGCCCAGACGCAACTGCGGGCCGCGCCGGGCGGAAGAACCGGTCGGGTGAGTGGAGGAATGCGATGCGGGTGGATCCCTTTTTCACGGCGAATCTGGTGAGTTCGCTGGATCAGGCTCAGGCGAGCGAGCAGCAGTTGACCTCTGAACTGTCGAGCGGGGTGCGCGTAACCTCCCTGAGCCAGGATCCGGTGGCCTCAGGTGAGAATGTTCTGCTGCTTAACCAGATGCAGCAGGATGATTCCTTCACACAAAGCGCAAACCAGGTGACGGGCCAGTTGCAGGTGGCCGATTCTGCTTTGGGCAGTGTAGTTTCTCAGCTAACGCAGGCCATTTCGCTGGCCACCAGCGCCAATAACGGCACAATGAACGCCAGCGACGTCAAGTCGGTTGGGAATCAAATTGCCGGCATTCTGAATGAGGTGACGTCACTGGCCAATACCAGTTATCAGGGCCAGTACATCTTTGCCGGCGGACAGACTTCCACGGCTCCTTTCTCTACTTCGACGGCTACATCGCCGGCAACAACCATTTACAACGGCGATGAGAACGTTAATTATCTTCATACGCCCAACGGGCAAAAGATCCAGTTGAATGTGCCGGGCGACCAGGTCTTCTTGGGCAGCGGATCGAACAGCGTCTTTGGAGCTCTCAACGCCCTGATCGCCGATTATTCCAGCGGCACGGTTGACACCAACCAGGCAGTGAGCGATACGCAGGCGTTGGGCGCGGCGCTGAACTACGTTTCTCAGCAGCGCGTGACCATTGATAACTCCATGACCCAGGTCACCGCCGCTTCCGACGCCGTGAGCAATGTGCAGTCCCAACTGACCACCGCGCAGACCAATCTGATGCAGGCCGATATTCCAACCATCTCCACGCAGCTATCACAGACGGAAACCCAGCAGACGGCGCTGGAGGATGTGATCGCGCAACTGAATTCGACTTCGAATGACTTGTTCAGCAAGCTGCCGGTGTAACCACCTGCGGGACTGGCCCCTTCGACTACGCTCAGGGCAGGCTGTCCAGGCGGACGGCGCTTGCGCGACCTATTGCACATCAACGCGTCCTCGCCTCGCCGTCTATACTCTAGGCAAGGCACTCTTTATGCTCGCACAGCTTCGTTTTCTGTGGAATGCAACGCGCGGTCACCGGCTGACTCCGTGGCGCAGCGAGTATCTGCGCTGGAGGGTGGAGACCTACAGCGGCAGGCGAGCGGAGACGTTGACGTCAATGGATGTGCTGGGCTTTCTCTGGAGCTCCCGCTGGGAGTTTCTGAGTTATTTGGTTTGGATTGGCCGGTTGCACCGGGAAGTGCGAAAAAGCAGCTAACAGCTATCCGCTTATAGATAGGCGTCAGCTACTGTAGGCTGATGCTGTGCACGATAAACTGACGCTGTATGAGATTCGCTATTTTTCGCCTATATTGCTTAACGTTCATGGCATTGCTTGTGACTGCTGCGGCCGCCGGCGCGCAGCAGATGCCCCCGGCAGAACCGCCACTTCCGCTGCCCAAAGTCCATACCGAGTCGCCCACCCTGCGCGTGACGGCCAACGAGGTGTTGGTGCCCACCCTGGTGGAAAAACCGGGCGGGGGCGTTGTCTACGGCCTCAAGCCGCAGGATTTTGTGCTGGAAGATAACGGCGTGCCGCAGAAGATACGCGTGCAGGAGGAGATGGACACGGCGCCGGTTGCGCTGGTGGTGGCAGTTGAGCAGGGCGGCGTGAGCGTGCTCGAATTCAACAAGATAGCCAAGCTGGGCCCGCTGCTGGATCTGTTTCTTTCCGACGGCAAGGGCCAGGCGGCGCTGGTAGGTTTCGACTCGAAGCCTCATCTCATCCGCGACTTCACGCACTCCAGCGATGAGGTGAACTACGCACTCAAGCATCTGAGACCGGGCGACGGCGGCGACGCGATTCTCGATTCGGTCAGCTACGCCGTCGATCTGCTTGAAACCCAGCCCAAGGAGTATCGCCGCGTGCTCCTGCTGATCAGCGAGGAGCGCGACCACGGCAGCAAACATATCAAGCCTGCGCAACTGATAGAGAAGATCGGCCAATCCGACGTGCTGGTGCTGAGCGTTTCGTTTACGCCGGCGCGCGCGGAGCTAAGCCACGATATCAGAGACAATGGTGACAACCGGGCCATGAATATGGTCTCCGCACTGTTCCTGGTGGTGCAGGCCTTCAAGAAGAATGTGACCAAAGAGATTGCCCACATGAGCGGCGGCGAGTATCACGTCTTCACCGGGGACAAGGCTTTTGAAAGCAGGGTGGTGGAGTCAGCCCAGCACGCCCGCAACCGTTACCTGATTACCTTCAGCCCCTCCGATCTCACTCCCGGCCTGCATACCATACGGGTTCGCCTGGCGCAGGATTACGGCGCGCGGGTCGTGGCGCGGGCGAATTACTGGATGGAACAAGAACAGTGATCAGTGGTCAGTGGACAGTTTTCCTTGCCCATTCGTGCTTCCATGAAGAACGCTGGTTGAGTTTTGTTGTTTCCCCGGTCCCCAAATGCGAGGGATCTCCACCCCACAGACGAAGACCTGTTTGTGGGGACCCCGACCCTGGGGCACCCGGCTGATCACTCACCAAGAGCGCTACCTACCCCCACCCGTATTTTGGGCGCAAGATCCTTGTTTTCTTGAAATTACAGGCATGGTTGCGCTGTAAAATCGTCAAAACAAAGGAGTTCCCTGCAAAATCGTCCAGGATAAGGAGTTACAGGCCGTTTTGGCCTCTTCCAGCCTCTTCTAGCTGAAAAAGCGGCGCGAAGAGGAGGTGCCGGGACGATTTAAGGGATAGCTTCTGAGGATGATTATGCACGAAGTGGGGAAATAATCTGCAAGGGCTTGCGGCCCGGGCGGGTAAGCTTCGCATGGGGTTTGTGGTATCCCGTGTCCCCAAATGCGAGGGACCTGGTCACCTGGCGCTCATATATAGAGCGGGCAAATTATTGGAGGGAAGGGGAGCAGTGAGAGCAGCTTCTAGCTGCTTGCTTTAGCTCATAACTTTTCAGGCGAACATCTTTGAAATGATCATTGGCGTACACTATTGACCTCATAATAGTATGCTATCCCCAAAGCCAAGAGGTGAAGAATGAAGCGACTTGTCGCAACCGCGGTTGTTTTATTGTTGATCCCATTCTTAGCTATTGCTGAGATCGAAAAGATAGGGCAGGTGTGCGAGAAAGGCATTTGTCTTGCCTGGTGGCCCAAACTGGTTCCTGCTAAAGGGTGGCACCACGAACCTGGACCGAGCTTTGCCAACGGCATAAACATTCAAGTTCCCGACGGTTTCACATTCTCCAACGCTGAAACCATCATCTATGCAAAGGCCGCATACAAACCGAGAATGCCAGAAACGACCTCATTAGAAATGCTGATACAGAGTGACAAGAACGATTTCCTCAAGCGTGATCCAAGCATTTTAATCGTTGAAGTAAAGCCCTTGAAGACAGCAGACGGAAAGACATTGAGGTCTTTTACGTTCTTTCCGAAAGGCAAAGGCAATTGGGAACAAGTTTCATACGGAGAAGAGGGGGATTTCTACCTGATCTTCACTATCAGTTCGAGAAGCCACGCGGGATTCCTGGATTCGTTTGGAGTTTACGAACAATACATCAACCAATACAAAGAGTGACTTAACGGAAGTCAAAGCCGATCATGGTCCAGATCGATTCCATGTTATTTTAGGCGTTAAGGACAAAATGCCGCGAAAAGTGTGGCATAATGTCCTTATGGGTCAAACTGCTGATATTCCTGTCGTTTCCCCGCCTCCATTCACCTTTGATTGGAGGGAGATTGAGCGTGGGCTGCCACTCTCGACGCTGGAGGAGTTCTCCGCCTATTCCGGCATTGCTGTCAAGGATTTGCTGGAGGTGGTGATTCCCGCGCGGACGCTGAAGCATCGCCGCCAGAGGCAGGAACCGCTGAACCTGGACGAGTCGGACCGGCTGGCGCGCGTGGCGCGGATCTATGAACTGGCCGTTAAGGTTTTTGGCGATCCTGAGAAGGCGCGCAGGTGGTTGTCCAAGCCTAAAATCCGGTTCAATGAGCAAACTCCTTTCTCGATGTTACGGACGGACTTGGGTGGTCGCCAAGTGGAAGAGATGCTGATTCAGATCGACGAAGGGATGTTCGTCTGAAAATCATTACGGCGTTTTTAAGAAATCAGGTCTTCGTACAGTATCGGCGAAAGGAATAGCTATGACCGATATTGAATTCAAGACCTTTTGGCGTGTCAGTAATTACATTGACCTGAGCGGCGAAGGCGGACGCAAAGCCAGCGCCCGCTGGCATACGGCTGGTTCCAGGGTTGTCTATCTGGCCGATTCGCCGATGAGCGCTCTTGTGGAATCTCTCGTACATCTCGATGTAGACGTCGAAGACACCCCGGATTTCTACACCCTGCTGAAACTAACCGCTCCCGACAACATTGCGATTCAGCAGCTCAATCCTCCGGCAGGAGCCGAATGGAAACAAGATCAGGAACTGACCCAGCGCATCGGCGATGCCTGGCTTGCATCTTTGGCTACTCCCTTGGCCCGTGTTCCTTCCGTGATTGCTGCATACACCTGGAACTATCTGTTGAACCCGGAGCATCCGGAGGCGAAGCAGGTGCAGGTGTCTGAGGTGATTCGCGAACAATTTGACAACCGGCTGTTCCGATTTGGCGTTCGCTGAGGGGGTGGGTATGTTTTTTGGTTCCTTTGAGTTGCGGATGACGCAAACCACTCATTCATGGTAATCTCACAATAGACACCTGAGAGTGGACAGAGAAGACAAGAGGAGTAACAAACGCCGTGCTGGCGACTGCCAAGAAAACAACCCTGATTGAAAACTTCCGCACCCACGAGAAGGATACCGGTTCGCCGGAGGTCCAGATCGCGATTCTGAGTGCGCGCATCAGCGAACTGACCGAACACTTTAAGACGCACATCAAGGACCACGCTTCCCGGCGCGGTCTTTTGCAGTTGGTCAGCAAGCGCCGCCGCCTTTTGGACTACCTGAAGACGCACGATACCGATCGCTACCGCGACGTCATTGGCAAACTAGGTATCCGCAAGTAGCCAGAGAGTCGGCCCAGAAAGCCAACATTGATCCGGAAGCGCCCAGACCGAAGATTGGTCAAGGCCCCCGTTCTCAACAGGACCTGGGGCCATGGTGTACCTGGCGAACGCGACCTGCAGCCAGGGACGACGCACAGCTATGGGCTGAGCGCGACGCTGAATTTACCCTCCGGCGCCTTCCCAACACAAGTTTCCCAAGCGAACACAATGAAACGAGGACTAGTAGTATGTCTAAGCACGAAGTAGCAGTCGAGCTTGCCGGTGGCAAGCGGCTGGTTTTTGAAACGGGGCGCATGGCCAAGCAGGCCTCCGGCGCCGCACTGGTGAGCACCGGCGAAACCGTTGTTCTGGCCACCGCCGTGGCCTCTCCCGAACCTCGGGAAGGCATCGATTTTTTCCCCCTTACCGTGGATTACCGCGAATACACTTACGCCGGCGGACGGATTCCCGGCGGATTCATCAAGCGTGAAGGCCGGCCCAGCGAAAAAGAAGTGCTGACCTGCCGCCAGATCGACCGCCCCCTGCGCCCGCTCTTTCCCGAGGGCTACCGCAACGAGACGCAGCTGATTGCCCTGGTCTTCTCCGCCGACAAGGAGAACGATCCCGATGTGGTGGGCATCAACGCCGCCGCGTGTGCGCTGGCGCTCAGTGACATTCCCTTCAGCGCCACTGTGGGCGCGGTGCGAGTGGGCCGCGTGGAGGGCCAGTTCGTCGTCAATCCCACCTATGCCGAGCGCGCCGCCACCACGGTCAACATCATGGTCGCCGGTCACAAGGACGGCATTGTGATGATAGAGTCGGGCGCCAAGGAAGAGTCTGAAGAGACCATACTGGCAGCCATTGAGTTTGGCCACGCGGAGGTCAAGAAGATCGTCGCTGCCATCGACGAGCTGGTGGCTCTGGCCGGCAAGCCCAAGAGGGCTTTTGCCGCGCCGGAGTTTGACGAGGCTTACTACGCCGAGCTCAAGGCCAAGATCGAAGACCGTCTCAAGGATGCGCTGGACACCCAGACGCATCCCAAGCTGGAAAGCCAGAATCTGATCAAGGCGATCAAGGACGAGCTGGCCGCCGAGCTGCCCGCCGACGACCTGGTTGCCAAGAAGAAGCTGGCTCACTACTACGAAAAACTGCGCGAGCAGATCTTCCGCGAGCAGGTGACCAAAGAGCGCATCCGGCCTGACCGGCGGCTCTTTGACGAAATTCGACCGATTACCATTGAGACCAGCGTGCTGCCTCGCGTGCACGGCTCGGCGCTGTTCACGCGCGGCGAAACGCAAGCACTGGTAACGGCCACGCTGGGCACAACCGACGACGGACAGCGGCTGGAGAGCTATGAGGGCGAGAAGAAGAAGCCCTTCATGCTGCACTACAACTTTCCGCCCTTCTGCGTTGGCGAAACAGGCCGCATGACCGGCACAGGCCGGCGTGAGATTGGCCACGGAGCGCTGGCGGAGCGCGCCATTACCGCGGTTCTGCCCTCGCCGGAAGAGTCACCTTACACCATCCGTATTGTCAGTGACATTCTGGAGTCCAATGGCTCTTCGTCGATGGCCACGGTTTGTGGCGCGAGCCTGGCGCTGTTTGATTCCGGCATTGCTCTCAAGGGAGCTGTAGCCGGCGTAGCGATGGGCCTGGTCAAGGAGGGTGACGACTACGCCATCCTGACCGACATCGCCGGCGCTGAAGACCACTACGGCGACATGGACTTCAAGGTAGCCGGAACGCGCAAGGGTATTACCGCGCTGCAAATGGACATCAAGATCGGCGGCCTGACCCACGAGATTCTCTCGCAGGCGATGGAGCAGGCGCGCAGGGGCCGTCTCTTCTTGCTGGACAAGATGGACGCCGCGCTGGACGGGCCGCGCACCGAGCGCTCGCAGTACGCGCCGCGCATCGAAACCGTCATGATCCCGACCGACAAGATTCGCGATCTGATCGGAAAGGGCGGCGCAACCATCCGCAGCATCATCGAGCAGACCGGCGCCAAGATCGATGTGGACGACACTGGCCGGGTCAACGTTGCCTCCTGCGACGCCGATGGCCTGAAGAAGGCGCTGGAGATGATCGGCAACCTCACCGCCGTGCCGGAAGTGGGCAAGGTTTACCAGGGCAAGGTGGTGCGGCTGGCGGAGTTCGGCGCGTTTGTCGAGCTCTTCCCCGGCACTGATGGCCTGCTGCACATCTCCGAGATCGCAGAGCACCGCGTGAAGGAAGTCAAGGACGAGCTGAGCGAGGGCGACCAGGTGATGGTCAAGGTTCTGGCCATCGAGGGCAATCGCATCAAGCTCAGCCGCAAGGCGCTGATCAAGGAACTGAAGGCCAAGCTGGGCCAGCCGGCTCCGGCTCCGGCTGAAGCAGAAGAGGTGGAGCTTTCCGCCCCCGCATCTCATGCCGCGCCAGTTGCGACGCCCAGGCCGCGCAATGAGTTCGACGAGCGCCAGCCCAAGTCAAACCAGAGCACCATCCTGATCGAAGGCGGAGACGACTTTGAAGAGGTGGGTGGCGAGGAGTTTGACGAGGAGAGCGAGCCGAACTTCAACCGCATTGATAGTGCGCCAGTTCCAGTAGCTGGCCAGCCGGCTGGCGCAGGAAGGCCAAGGCCCGACAACAAGAACCGCCGTCGTCGCCGCCGCTCCGGTGGTGGACGCGGATAGCTTTATGACGTGAATGAGTGAATGAGTGAAGTAGTGAATGAGTGAAAGGCCCGGAGCGGATCCGGGCCTTTTCTTGTGAGCGAATAACGATCTTTTCCGTTCCTGGGAAATGGGCGTCAGGCAATTACTTGGCGGCTGTCTGTTCGCCTTTGGGAGCAAAGACGTTGCCCATGCGGTGAATCTCGGCGCCCACGCCGGCCAGCTTCTCCTCAATGTGCTCATAGCCGCGGTCGATGTGATAAACGCGGTCCAGGATGGACTCGCCGTCAGCTACCAGCGCGGCCAGTACCAGCGATGCGGAAGCTCGCAGATCCGAGCACATAACCGCCGCGGCAGAGAGCCTGGCTGGCCCGCGCACCGTGGCCGTGCGACCGTCTATTTTAATATTCGCGCCCATACGCGCCAGCTCCTGCACGTGCATGAAGCGGTTCTCGAAGATGTTCTCATGGACGAGGCTGACGCCCTCGGCCTGGGTGGCCAACGCCATGTATTGCGCCTGCATGTCGGTGGGAAAGCCCGGATATTCCTCAGTGGAAATGTCGGCGGCGCGCAGCTTGCCGCCGGAGCGCACGCGCACTGAATCGGCGCCGAGAATCTCCACGCGAGCACCGGCTTCCTGAAGTTTGTTCATTACGGCGCTCAGGTGAGCGGGAATGCAATCGGCTACTGTCAGATCTCCGCCGGTGATGGCGCCGGCTACGAGGAATGTGCCGGCCTCGATGCGGTCGGGGTTGATGCGGTAGCGCGCGCCATGCAACCGGCGGACGCCTTGAACACGAATGGTGGATGTGCCCGCGCCTTCGATCTTGGCGCCCATGGCGGTGAGCAGCGCGGCCAGATCGGAGACCTCGGGCTCGCGCGCGCAGTTCTCCATCAGAGTTTCACCTTCGGCCAGCACGGCAGCCATCAACAAATCTTCTGTCCCGGTGACAGTGATTTTGTCAAAGAGCAGGTGAGCGCCGTGCAGCCGCTCCGCGCGCGCATCCAGATAGCCGTGCTCCTGGATGATGCGAACGCCCATCTTCTCCAGGCCCTTGATGTGCATGTCGATGGGCCTGGCGCCGATGGCGCACCCGCCGGGCATGGCCACGCGCGCTACACCAGAGCGGGCAATGAGCGGACCGAGCACCAGGGAACTGGCGCGCATGGTCTTGACGATTTCATACTTGGCGACGGGCTCGGAAAGAGTGCGGCAACTGATGGTGATGCTGTGCGAATCGCCGTCCGGGGTGACCTCAGCGCCCATGGAGGAGAGCAGCCGCCGCTGGGTCGCGATGTCCCATACCTGCGGGATGTTGTCGAGGGTGACCTCATCCTCGGTGAGAATCGCTGCCGCCATGCAGGGCAGCGCCGAGTTCTTGGCGCCGGAGACGCGAATCGTACCGGTGAGCGGATTGCCGCCGCGAATAACAAATTTATCCATGAATATAGAGATGCCTCTGGTGTTCTAGTGTAAATTGCAGCACGGTTCAGCGAGATCAGCAGGATAGCGAGTTAGCAAGTTAGCGAAACGGCTCCACGTCACGGAGCCGTTTCAGTTAGCGGAGTTAGCGGAGTTAGCAAAAGCCTCGGAGCGATGTTTTTGGGGCTGTTTTTTTGGCAAAAAACCGGATTATTCCGATGATTTTAGGAGGTGGAATCTCACGATGTGGGATTTGTGTGGTTCTGTATTATTCATAATATATTGATTTCAAAGGTGTTAGAAATAATCTGCAAAGTTTGAAAAATATAGGAGGGGGGTAGGGGGTACCTTTCGCGATATAAACCGGGGACATGTCTGACAGATTTGGTCCGCAGCTCTGAATCTTGTTCATGCTTTGATTGTGCGCCAAGGAAGTGTAATTATCTGCAAAGCATTCGCAGTGCGGCCAGCGGGTTTCAGCTAACATGACATGGAACAAATGGCGCTGCTATGATACGCGCGTATCATTGCGGTGAAGATATGAGCATGGTGCAGCGATTCTTGAAACGATTTTGGAGTCTCTTCTTTGCGTGCTTGATTCCTGTGATCGTACTTTACTCAGATGCCTTTGTGGATGACCCGATATTGTTTAAGAACCCTTCAAGAGTTGTCTGGATCATATGCTTGATCGTCATATTTGTTACAGCAATCTGTTTGGGGCTGCTTGTACATTCTTGGCAGATGCAGCGTCTCTATACGAGAAACAATTGGCGGCTCGTCTTCTGGACGCATGTTGTTCTATTTCCTGCGCTATGCACCATTGTACTTGGGCTCCGCAAGATTCAAGTCTCTACCTACGATATAGCGTTAGAACGCGAGCAATCTCAACACCTTCACTGGTACACGGGGGAAGTGAAGGACATCTTGATTTGGGCTGTGCCGCTCGACATTGTTCTGATCCTACTCTGGGCGATGGTTTCTATCTGCAAGAACGAATCAAGCAGATCCGTAACCTGACCGGCCTAATGTTTTTCAAAATATAATGCATTGATTATCTGCTGTGAGTTACAGATCCATCACATTATCCTCGATGGCCAGGCGGACGTTGCCGTCGGATTTTGCGAGGCGGCGGACGGCCTCCGGCTTGTCGACTTTGGCTTTGAGCATGACCAGTGCCACGGGGACGCTGCGTCCGGCGCACTTGATGGTTTCGACGGCGGTGGCGCGGTCGATCTGGCAGGCGCGCATCAGGAGGCAGATGCCGCGTTCCACCAGCTTGGAGTTCTGCATGTGGACGTTGACCATCAGGTTTTCGTAGACATAGCCGAGCCGGGTCATGGCGCCGGTGGTGATCATGTTGAGAATCATCTTCTGAGCGCTGCCGGCCTTCATGCGCGTGGAGCCGGAGATGACCTCGGGGCCCACGTCGGCAAGGATGACGGTTTCAGCGACCGCGGCCAGCGGAGTTCCCTGGTTGCAGGTGACGGCAGCGGTGTGTGCTCCGCGGGCGCGGGCGTAGGCCACGGCGGCCACCACGTAGGGAGTGCGTCCGGAAGCGGAGACGCCGATGATAACATCCTTGCGGGTGGGGCGGCGGCGGGCGATGTCCCGCTGGCCAAGCTCTTCAGAATCTTCGTTCACCTCGACGGCCGAGGCCAGAGCCTTGGGTCCGCCGGCCATGATGTACTGCACCTGTCCGGGAACAGTCGAATAGGAGGGTGGGCACTCGGCGGCGTCCAGGGCCGCAATCCGCCCGCTGGAACCTGCTCCGATGTAGATCAGCCGGCCGCCGTCGCGCAGGCTGCGAGCCACCTGGTCGATGACCAGCGCGATCTCCGTAATCGCCTTTTTGACTGCTGAGGCTACCTTGGCATCCTCATGGTTGATAATGCGAGCGATATCGAGTGCGGACTTGGTGTCAAAGCCTTGAGAGGCTTCGTTATGGCTCTCGGTGGTCAGTTCCTGAAGCTGGGAGGCCTGGTCTTTATGCCTATCTACTTTATGGGCGGCGGCCGGAACTGGCGTCGTCGAGCTGATTAGGATCGCATCTGTTCCCATTTTTTAATTGTATCTGGAAACGGTCAACATAGGATAAAAATCGCCCTAAAAATGGCCCGTTGGCGGTTACTCCAGGTCCGACGGGACCTCAAACGAGACCAGTTCGGAACGGAATCCGCGGGTGCGAATGGCCCCGTAAGTGATGCCCGCAACCATCCAAACGGCGCCCAGGATCTTCGCTGGAATGCTGAGATTGGCCCAAATGAAGGCGCAGATGAGAAAGCCCAGGGCAGGCGCCAGGAAACCGCTGAAACTACGTCGATTCGGCTGCCGCCAATGGTGGGCGAAGGCTGCGGCATTTACGCCCATAAAGGCGATAAATGCGCCGAAGTTGAGGCATTGAGCGCCGATTTCGTAGGCGCCTCCGCCCAGGCTGCTGGCGAAAAACTCCAGCAGGGCGGCTCCGGCCAGCGCAAAAGCTCCGACAGCTAAAATATTGTTGCAGGGAATACGTCGTTTAGGTTCAATGGCGCCGAAAAACGACCGGGGAAGCGCATTGCCCCGGCCCATGCCATAAAGAAGGCGTCCGGCGGCCAGTTGCGAGCCCATTCCAGAACCCATGTTGGCGATGAGGAGGGTAAAGTTGACGATCTGGAAGAGCACGACGCCGCCAGCCTTGCCGCTGACCAGGGCAAAGGCCGACTCGACGTTGTCGCTGGAGAATGGCTTCGATCCCCAGATGAGCTGCGCGGCATATACCTCCAGGCCGGAGAGCAGACCGGTGATAAGGCAGACCAGTACCGTGGCCAGAAGAATGTTACGGCGGGGATTGCGGACCTCTTCAGAGAAGGTGGAGATAGCGTCGAAGCCGATGTAGGTGAGCACGGCAACCGAGGTGCCGGCAAAGATGCTGGAGAGATGGAAATTGGCCGGATCGTAGAAGGGATGAGTAAAGTAGCCGGGATCGTGGTGCATCTGCCAGACGGTGCGGACGACACAGGCTAAAAATAGCAGAACCACGACCACCATGCCGGCGCAGAGAGCCTCATTCAATTGCGCTGAGGTCTTGATGCCACGCAGGTTCATCCAGGTGAAGAAGGCCGCGAAGAAAAGGATCCAGACGAAAAAAGAGAGGCCGGGGAGGATGTTCATGGCGGCCTTGGCGCAGAAGGCCGTGCAGATGAGCGGATTGATCAGATAATCCATCACCATGCCCCAGCCGACCACGTAGCCGAGGGAGGAGTGCAGCTCCTGGCCGACGTAGGTGTAAGCCGACCCGGCGCTGGGATAGACGCGCGCCATGCGGCCATAGCTGATGGCGGTAAAGAGCATGGCGATCATGGCAAGCAGGATGGTGGTGACCACATGGCCATGGGCCTTGTTGCTGATAACGCCATAGATGCCCATGGGTGCGGTCGGCTGGATGATGACCATGCCGATGATGATGAGGTTCCACAGCCCGAGCGTGCGATGGAGGCCGATGGATTTTGATGGAGCGTTTCCCGCGGCTGATGCCATGTATGTCCTTACTGTGCCGCGACGGCAGCCGTGGGAGTGATGGTTTCCGGGGCGATGTTCCAGCCGATGATTTGCACGACGGGGTCGGCGGGGGCAGAATCGGGCAGCAGAGCAGTCAAGGTGCGTGACTCTCCGGGCACAAGCTCGATCCAGTTGTCAGACCAGAGAACGGGCGCGATGAGTCCGCCGGACGTTGTGCGAGCGGCAGCGCTGATCTGAAAGGCCAATTCAACCGAGGAGTTGTAAAGATGCAGGCGCAGTTCGCGTCCGCGAGGCGTATTCTCGATCTCCGCGTGCGCTGTAACCTTCGACGGCGGCAGGCTGGTCAGCGCAGCAAGATCTTCATGACGCCAGGCCGGCGTGTGCGTGTAGTAAGTCTTTGTCCAGTCGAAGGTGGTGAGCGTGGTGGGCACCCAGTAGAAGTTGCGGCTCAAAACGACTCCTGCGGAGTCCGCAAGGGTCAAGTCGACGAAGAGAATGCGGTCGGAGCCTTGATAGAGGCTCTCCGGGATGGAGAAGACGCGTTGCGCGCTGTCGGCAGCTACATTGATAACTGCCTGATTGCTGTAGATTTCCTTTCCCGCCAGGTTGTAAACACGAATGCCAGCCTGAAGTCCAGCGGCGGAATCATAAGTACTGTTGACCACCACGATGGAGAGGTCGTCGTAAGAGTACTGAATATGCAGCGGCTCACAGGCCTTTTTGACGGCAAAGTAGCCGGCGCTGGCATCGAGATAGTAGTCGTAAAGGTGCCATGTCATGGCAGGCCAGGCATTGTTGAGCATCCACTGAATCACGCCGGTAGAGGCGTACTTGTTTTTGCTGTAGGCCTCGAACATGGCGCGTTCGGAGTCGTATTCCATGGCCTGCGCCAGGCGCTCAAACTCAGCGGCTGAATGGGGCTTGGTGTAGATGGCTTCCATAGCCTGGTTAAAGACCCGAAGCGTGGAGAAATCTCCACTACCGTTGTGATAACTCCAGGCCTCGGATGGCGGCCATGTCTCGGGGTCGGGCAGGAACTTTTGACGGCTGGCCAGCGACGGAATGGCCGGACCAGGGCTGGTCTCGGTGTTGAAACCATAAGCGCCGCCATGTTGCCGGTCCACATACCAGTAGCTGGGCGCGACGTAATCGTAAGGCCCGGTCATCTTGACGCCGCTTGCGCCGGTTACCGTGGTGGGCGTGGCGGAGGCGGAAGAGAGCACGGGGTTGGGCCAGTGAGTTTCGGACTCGATCTTCAGGTAGGCGTTCTCAACATCAGGCGGCGGAGGATTGTCGCTGCCGTTGAGCCACACCAGCAGGCTGGGATGATGGCGCAGGCGCAGCATCTGCGCACGCAAGGAGGCGGTGGCGATGGTGAGGTCTTGAGGCGTCCACTCTTTCCAGTGCTCCCAGTGGTCGCAACAACACCAGCCCAGCATCACCAGGATGCCATGCTGATCGGCCAGATGAAAGAACTCATCGGTTTCGAGTTTGCCCTCCAGACGAATGGTATTCAGGTTCATATCGCTAACCAGTCGGAATTGGTCGCGCAGGCGCTTCTCATCGGTGCGCAGCAGCATATCCTGCGACCAACCCGCGCCGCGAATCAGGATGGGCTTGCCGTTAATGCGGAAGAGGCGGCTGCCGCTGGCCGTCAGCTCCGATGTAATCTCGCGAAATCCGAAGTCCACGCTTTGCTCGTCCGTGGTTTGACCTTTCACGCTGAAACTTATAGTTAGGCGCTCCAGATGCGGCTCGCCCATCTGGCGGGGCCACCAGGGTCTTGGATCGCGAATGCGCAGTTGCGGAAATTGCTCGGGAGTAAAGACGACAGTCCGGTCTTCGTGTGGGGCCAATTCGACTGGCTGCTCAAAGCGAATATCGGAGGCAGTGCCGGAAGCCAGGCCTTTCACCACATGATCGGTAGAGTTATGCAGCTCGGCATAGATTGTCAGCTCCGCCGTGTCGAGTGATTGATTGAGAAAATGCGTGACGGCCAAAGGCGAACGCACCGTGACCGAGCCTGTCGTGATCAAATCGACCCTGCCCCACAGGCCCATGTTCTTGTCCGGTGGAGCGGGACTCCAATCGACCCAGTTGATACCCAGGTCCTTTTCCGTGGGTGCAAAGGTCTCCACGGCCAGCACATTCATCTTGCCGGGCTTCAGAATCCCGGTTACATCGAAGTCATAAGTGCGATAGGCTCCGGCAACCGCCGTCGAATCCGCGATTCTGTGGCCATTCAGCCAGATTTCCGCGCGATAGTTGATGCCGCCGAAGTGCAGCCAGTAGCGCGCTTCTTTTTGCGAGGCGGCCGGCGCCTTAAACTCGGTGCGATACCACCAGCCGCAGTGGTAGGGGCTCTCCTGCGACATGGGCAGATTGGCAAAGTTGCGGCCGATAGGATAATCCGTGCCGGGAATCTGGCGCAGGTTCATGCCGAAATAGGGATCGGGAAAGACGCCCGCGGCAACCTGCGCGGCCAGCACGGTATTGGGAACAGTGGTTTGCAGCCAATCCTGCGCGGCAAATCCCTCCACGGAGATCGATTCACCCGCAGCCTGGAGCTTGCAGGCTGATTGCACCCGCCACCCTTGGCGTAGCTGCGTGACGGTTCCGGCATGAAGAGCTGCCGGAAGGGCGAGTAATGCCAGTAAAATCGACGCTGGTCTTCTTAGCATGACGACTGTAACTCCTTTATTCGCAAGAAGAGATTTTCTCATAGATGGCAGCCGACGGTGCGCTCGCGCGCCATTTGACAGTGGAACTTTGACAGTGTTTTGATGGCGTCAGAGGGATGAGCATTATCAAGCTCCCCTCAATTATGGAGACGCGGAATGCGAGCAGGTGCGGCAATGTTGGCAGCGATTGTTTTGTCGGGTGCATTATTGTGCGGATGTGGCGGAGGAGGAAGCTCGACTTCCACCTCTGGTTCGACGGCTGCACCCACTATCACCACTACAAATGCACAAAACGGCGCATTGGTGGTAAGCCTGACGTCGACGACCTCCGGCGCTGCAATCTACTACACCGTGGACGGTTCGACGCCCACCGCGGCCTCGCAACTCTACGAGGCGCCGTTTCTGGTGGCTTCGAATCTGACAGTCAAGGCCATCGCCGCGGTCTCTGGCAGTGCGGCCAGCACCGTTACCAGCCAGAGCTTCACGCCCAACATTCCCTCGGGAACACTGGTCTGGTCCGATGAGTTTACCAACTCCACCGCTTCAAACGCACAGCCCAATCCGCTGGTCTGGACCTACGACACCGGCAACAGCGGCTACGGCAACCAGGAACTGGAGAACTACTGCGCATGGGGATCCAACACTTCACCATGCAGCACAGCGAATCCGAACGCCTACGTGGGCACCGACGGCTACCTGCACATTGTTGCGCTGCAGCCTTCGGCCGGAGTCTATACGTCAGCGCGTTTGAAGACCCAGGGTTTGTTCAGTTTTCAGTACGGCCGGTTTGAAGTACGCGCCCAGGTGCCAGAAGCGCAGGGCTTCTGGCCGGCGGTATGGCTGATGGGAAACAACATTGCCACCGTCAATTGGCCGGCTTGCGGCGAGATGGATGTGCTGGAGCGGATTAATGCAGCAACCACGCCAGACTGGAACCAAGGCTCGATTCACGGAACCGGTTTCACCGGCGGCAATCTGGGCACAAGTTTCAACTTTCCGTCAGGGCAAACGGCAGCCGGCTGGCACACGTACGGCATGATCAAGAGTCCGGGCAGCGTGGCCTATTATGTTGACGACCCCGCCCATCCCTACGTCACTTATACGACCTCGAGCATCAGCGGTTTGAGCGGCGCGGTCTGGCCCTTTGACGCTGGCCAGAGCAACTTCATTCTTATTAACCTGGCCGTGGGAGGCGATTGGCCCGGAAGCCCCAACGCATCCACACCGTTCCCCTCTGAAATGCTGGTGGACTACGTGCGGGTGTATACAAACTAGAGTCGGCCATTGGAGACTCTTGCGCACAAACGGCTAACCATGATCCATTTGCGTTTCAAATCCCACATATGACCTTTGGAACGACTCTCGAAGCCGTTCGCTGCAAAGTCGCTTGCACATTCATTGACCCTGTGGTACAACTGAATCATTCCAGTTTGCCCCCAAAGGCAAACCTGGATTTCATGCAGAGTGGCTGAGGGACGAGCCCTGTGACGCCACGACAACCTGCCTGGGCAAACCAGGAGTATGGTGTCAACTCTCGCCCGTTAGGGGAACATGAGATTCGGGGGTCGCTTCAGCACTCTTGGTTGAGGCGTCTCGCAAGGTACTTCGAGTCATTTCACGTTCGCTCTTTTGAGCCGGTCACGCGCTCGTATCAGTACAGACTCTCGTGTTGCGAGGGATGAATGACGATTGCATACGAATTGCGCTGCCGGGAATGCGGAAAATCCTACGGAAATCAACCGCTTTCTATCTGTGACGAGTGTTTTTCTCCGCTCGAGGTGATTTTCGACCTGGAGTATGCCCGCTCGCGCTTTACCCGCGAGGCTATCCAACAAGGACCGCTGAATATGTGGCGCTATCGGACACTGCTGCCGGTGAGCGACAGCTACCAGCCGCAGACCCCGGCGGGGTTCACGCCGCTGATGAAGGCTCCGCGGCTGGGCGCGCGCATCGGAGCGAGCAATCTCTTCCTCAAGAACGACGCTGTCTGCCTGCCCACTCTCAGCTTCAAGGATCGCGTGGTGGCCGTGGCGCTAGCCAACGCGCAGGCCTTCGGCTTCGACACGGTGGGCTGCTCGTCAACCGGAAACCTGGCTAACGCCGTGGCCGCTCAGGCAGCGCGTCTCGGATTGAAGAGCTTCATCCTGATTCCCGACGATCTGGAGCCGGCCAAGATTATCAACACGCAGGTATACGGCGCCACGCTGGTACGCGTCGCAGGCAACTACGACCACGTTAACCGCCTATCGTCGCAAATCGCCGACCGCTACAACTGGGGCTTTGTGAACGTGAACCTGCGCCCCTTTTACGCCGAGGGTTCGAAGACAGTGGGCTATGAAATTGCAGAGCAACTGGGCTGGCGGCTGCCGGACAACATTGTTTGCCCCATGGCCGGCGGATCGCTGATTACAAAGATACGCAAGGCCTTCGACGAGCTGATATCGCTTGGCCTGGTGGAGGACAAGCAGGTACGCTTCTTCGGGGCGCAGGCTACCGGCTGCTCGCCTATCATCCAGGCAGTCAAGAGCGGGACTGACACGATTGAGCCGCAGCGGCCACACACTATCGCTCGGTCGCTGGCTATTGGCAACCCGGCAGACGGGGTGTATGCGTCGCGCGCCATTCGCGCCTCGGGCGGCTGGGCTGAGGATGTGTCGGACGTGGAGATCGTTTCTGCCATGCAGGAAGTGGCGGAGACCGAGGGCATCTTTGCCGAGACAGCCGGCGGAGTGACCACTGCTGTCACCGCGCGGCTCTATGCCCATGGGCGCATCCGGCCTGATGATCTGACCGTCATCTGTATCACCGGCAACGGCCTTAAGACCACAGATTGCCTGAACGGTGCTTACGAGCAGAGTCGGGCTATCCGTCCCCGGCTCAGCGACTTTGAAGAGTTTGTTGAAGAACACAACGAGTGCAGCTCAACACTGAGTCAGGACCTGGTCCTGGCGGGAGATACCGATGGCCGTTAGAGTTCTGTTACCCAACGCCTTTCAGAAGCACACCAACAACGCGCGCGAGATTACCAGCACGGCGACCAATCTGCCCGAGCTGATCACTGAGATCGAAGGCCGTTTTCCGGCCCTTCGCAAGCACCTGCGCGGCGAGGACGGGCAGGTCCGCCGCTTCATCAATTTTTATGTAAACGAGGAGGACATTCGCTTCCTGGGCAATGAGAACTACCGCTTTCAGGAGGGCGACGAGGTGCTGGTGATTCCATCTATCGCCGGCGGGTGAAGCTGCGTAACGGCAATTCGAGTTACTGACGTTACCAGAGGCTCTCCCTGCGGGGAGGGCCTTTGTGTCACAGCCGGGTTACAGGCTGAACAAAACATTTGCATTGTTTTTGCACGGGATTGACCGTTCATTTACAGGTCTCAGCGGATACTGCTCCCGTGATCGCGCACACTGAGCAGAAGATTCCGCTAAAGCTGGCCGTTGGTTCCACCGTTCTGGTAGAACCGGGATTTTCCACCCAAGTTCCGACACCTCCTCCGGCTCAGATCAGGCCGCGCATTCATGCTGAGGTTGGCCGTTACCGGCTGCGGCTGGCCGAGAGCGTCGAAGATAGGGATGCAGCCTGCCGGCTACGCTTCAAGGTCTTCAACATCGAGCTGAACGAAGGGCTGGCCAGTTCCTACCAAACCGGCCTGGATACTGACCAGTTCGACCTATTCTGCGATCACTTGCTGGTGGAGGACAAGCTGGAGAGCAACCCGGCCAAACGTGTTGTGGGCACTTACCGGATGCAGTCCGGCGCGACCGCAGCGCGTAACCTGGGCTACTACTCCGAGCAGGAATTTGATTTTGCCCCCTATGAACCACTGCGGGCCGACATTCTGGAACTGGGCCGGGCCTCCATTGATCGTGAGCATCGAACACCTGAAGTTCTTACATTGCTGTGGCGGGGTATCGCCCAGTATGCTAACGACATGGGATTGCGTTACCTGGTCGGCTGCTCATCGTTGACTTCGAAAGATCCGGTTGAGGGCTGGCGGGTATATGGCCAGCTTGATCGCTACCGGGTTTCTCCGGAGTTTGAGACTGCGCCGACCACCGCATACGCCTGTCCCAGCGAGCAAGTGGGCGTAAACGCACAGTCGTCGCCCTGCCAGCAAGACCTGTCGATGGAGACCACCACTGCTACTCAGACGCGAGTCCCCCGGCTGCTGAAAACCTACCTGACCCTGGGGGCGCGCATCTGCGGACCGCCAGCCTGGGACCGGGAGTTTGGCACCATCGATTTCCTTACGCTGCTCGATCTGAAGTTGCTTTTGCCTTCGGCACGCAACCGTTTTCTGGCACCCCTGCATACATGATCTTTCGCACCATCCGGCGCGCTGTGGCGCTGGTGCTGGCTTTGGCCTTATCCATCTTTCGCTATTGGCTGATTCGTCTGCGCGGCCCGCTTTCCATGGAGCGCCACGCGCTGTGGGGCCAGCAAACCGCCCGCACAATACTGGCCGGCGTGGGCATTCACTACAGCGTGAAGGGTACTCCGCCTACGCATGGGCTGGTCATCTCCAATCACCTCAGCTACTTAGATGTCCCCATCCTCGCGGTGGCCATGCCCTGCTTCTTTGTCGCCAAGATTGAGATAGGCGGCTGGCCCATCTTCGGCTGGGCGGCGCGCGCCTGTGGGACCATCTTCCTTGACCGCAACAGCCGGGAAAGCGCAATGAGCGTAGCCGACCAGATGGTGGAGCGGCTTAAGTTGCAGATTCCAGTGCTTTTATTTCCAGAGGGGACCAGCACCGACGGCAGCCAGTTGTTGCCCTTCCACCCCCGGCTCATTGACCCAGCCACCTCGACCGGCACGCAAATTACAACGGCTGCTGTACGCTACGTAATCGAGGACGGCACGCCGGAGAAGGAACTGTGCTGGTATGGCGATGAGACGTTCACGACGCATCTCCTTAAGGTTCTGGGAGTTGCGGGGTTCTCCGCCGAGTTGCGCTTTGGCCAGCCGCACATCTACAACGACCGCCGCGTGGCCGCCGATTCGACACGCGCCGAGATTGCAGCCATGCGCGAGGAGATGCAGAAGACAGGAAATAGAGACTAGCCACCCCATCGAGCAAAAATCGCTCGCTGGGGACCCCGGCAGGGAATAGAGAGCAAAGATCAGGCACGAAAACGCGCAACAACAACCTCTACTTCGAAGTAGAGGTTTTTTGCGCAAAATTGGGTTATTTGGGAAGCGGCAAGCGCGGGTATATTCTCTATTTGTTCGCTTTTCTGCGATGAAGTTAGGATTCAGCCACCTGCGGCGGGGGGACGGACTCCTTCGACAAGCTCCCATTGATGAAAGGCAAATACAGGTCCTTCGACTCCCCACCCCATCGCACAAAGATCGTGCGCCGGGGACCCCGGTTTCGCTCAGGATGACAATCGAGTGATTTAAGCACTACTACGCCGCGTGGATTGATTTCAAAAGCCGGGTGGGTGGTGTATCAGGGCACGGCTGAAACCGTGCCCTGACGCTATCTCGACTTGTTCAGAGGTCCTGGTGGACGTTGAACCCGGTGGAACTCGCGCGGCCTCAGAAGGCCAGCTTGAGCGCCAGTTGCACCAGGCGAGGATTGTTGACGGTGGAGTTGACGGCGCCGAATCCTGGAGCGTTGATATCGTTAATGGGCATGCCGTACTGGGGATGATTGAAGAGGTTGAAGAACTCGGCGCGGAAGTTCAAACCTATATCTTTGCGAGGCAGCGCAAACTTCTTAATCACCGAGAAGTCGGAGTTAACAAAGTCGGGCCCGGTGACGGGCACACGCGCGGCATTGCCGAGCTCGCCGGGTAGCGGCGCGGCGAAGCAGGCGGGATTGATCCACTGGTGCTGGCCGTGGTTGGCGGCGTAGGGGTTGCAGTTGGGCAACTGATCGGGCCGGTTGTAGTTGTTGTCGTTGCCACCGTTATTGAAGTAGTTGTAACCTTGTCCAGCTTGATTGTTGCTGTCGATCAGCGGAACAGGGAAACCGGAAGAAATTCTTTCGATCAGGGTAAATTGGAAGTTGCCTAGAATGGCATTGGTTGTGTTATTCCAGTTGTGGCCGAATTGCTTTCCGCGGCCGAAGGGCAAATCGTAAATGACGCTGCCGGTGAAGCTTTGATTGAGATTGATCTGCGACAGGGACCAGTCGAGATTTTCCCAGTTGGGCAGCGGGTAATAAGGAGCGCTCAACACCGAGCCCAGGCCGTCGGACAGACCGTTGTCGTAGGTGCGGGAGTAGGTGTAGGCAACCAGCGCGTAAAGACCGTACTTGGGCGTCTTGGTCTCCGCCTTCAACTGCATTGAGTTGTAGTGTGTTTTGCCCACGTCGGCGAGGAGGAAGACGATGTTGTCGTAGGGGGTGTTGGATTCGTAGGGCGGCACATACGGCGCGCCACCGGGAAGGCAGCCAATTGTGTAGCCGGAGACTGTGCCGCAAGCGGACGGGCTCTGCGTATTCATGTCGTTGCCGTACTCCAGCAGATGGCCGCCGACCGAACCGGCGTAGCCGGCGGTGAGCACAACATTGCCGGGCAACTGGCGTTCGACGTTCGCGTTATATTGGTGAACCCTGCCCGGCTGGAAGTTCTGCGGCATGTAATTGAACGAGCCGGTGAAGTTGGTCGCATTTTGCGGAGTGGGGAGGGGAGAAAAGCCGCTGGAGAGGCTGATTGCTGAGGGCGACTGGCTGAGTGTAACGGCGCAGTAGGACGTTGAAAAGGCGCAGCCGGCGCCTGTAAAAGCATCGGACTCGCCGAGGTTGGGCGGATTTTGCCACAGGCCCTGCACGCCCTGGCTCCATGCCGAATCGTGATAGATGCCAAAGCCGAGACGAAGGACAGTCTTGTCGCTGCCGCGAATCTTCCACGTAAGGCCGAGGCGGGGTTCATATCCGCCCCAGTACATGTTGATGCCCGCCGATCGGCTCACTCCGTTCTGGCCCGCAATCAGAAGCTGTCCCGGCTGAAGCGGGTTCGCGGAGGGGATATAGTCCGACATCCGGTTATGGATCTCGGTTTCCGGAGTGGTCATATCCCAGGCCAGGCCGAGATTGAGGGTGAGAGATGGGGTAACCCTCCAATCATCCTCGACGAAAGGCCTGTAGATCTTCCAGCGGCGGCCGGTGACTGCACCATTGTATGTCTGGTCGTGGATAGCCCCCCCGGTAAATCCCATTAGCAGGTCCGCCTCGGGATTGCCGGGGGTGGCGCCGTAGCCGCTGAAATATCCGCCACTGCCGATGAGCCAGAAGCCGTCCTGGAATGCCTCTGTGCCGACGTTCATCTGGTTGTCGCGGAAATCGATGCCGGTGCGGATGTCATGGTGGCCGCGGATCAGGTCGAGAACATCCTTGAAGGAGAAAATATTCGTTCCGCCCTGAAATGGAGAGTAGCCGCGATCGCCGAGGGACCAATAGCCGCCGTAGACTTCTGTGGAAACCAAACCTTGACTGTACGGGGTACCGCCGGTTGAGCAGCCCAGATCGGCGTAGGGAATTCCCAGGGTGGCCGAATCGCAGGTGAAGTTATCCTGCGAGGCAATGTAGTCGAAGATGCGGTCGTAGCCCAGGGAGGCCTGGTTGAGCGTGCGGGGCGAGAATACGTGCGTTTCGCCGATGGCGATGTTGCGCGCGTGGTTGATGAGGGTCTCATTGCTGCCGAAGGGACTGCTCTCCGCGAGGGACGGCGCGGGCGCGCCCCCTGGATCGTAGGTGAACGCCTGGTCGTAGCTGAAACGAGCAAAGGCATTGTCTCTGTCTGTGAATGTCTGATCCAGGCGGACATCGAACTTGGTTTCGTTCAGGCTGCGGATAGGCTCGGTGACGAAGTTGTATCCCAAGGTGGAGCTGCCGACGGGTTTCTCGCTGGTAATAAGGGGATCAACCTTGGGATAGAACCCCATCAGACCCTGGCCGATGCTGCTGATCAGGCCGGAAGGAATCTTGTTGCAGGGAACGCCCGCAGCCTGGCTTCCATCGGAGAAGAGCGTCGTAGGAGATCCGCTTGCGGATCCAGTGCACTGGAAATAGAGATTTGATCCGGTCGCGCCAATCATGTTTGGATTGACAATGATGAGACCGGGGTTGCTATTGCCCCAAGGATCGTTGGTAAAGTCACCACCGATCATTTCCTGTGTAGGAACCAGGCCGGTGTAGACAATTCCCTGGCGCTGATACTTCTGCTCGCCATCGACGAAGAAAAACGTCTTGTTCTTGCGAATCGGTCCGCCGACGGAGCCTCCAAACTGGTTCAGATTGAACTTCGGGTTTGTAATGGCAAAGTCACGACTCGCGTTAAGGTCGGTGTTGCGTGCGAACTCGAAGAGCGATCCGTGGAAGTCGTTCGTCCCCGATTTCGTCGTGACCAGAACGGTAGGTCCGGCCCGCGTCCCGAACTCGGCGGAGTAGGTGTAGGTCAGGACTTTAAATTCCTGGATGTCGTCGATCGAAGAATAAATGCCGATGCCGCCCGCGGTCAGTTCGTTATTGTCTACTCCATCCAGCAGCCAGTCGGTGCTGTTAGGGCGTGAGCCGCCGACTGACAGAGAGAAGGAACCGCGCGCGGCCACCTCGCTGGCTGCGGCGGTGGTGAAAAAGCTGCCGGTATTCGTCTCTGCGGTGGCGCCGGCGGTGAGGGTGGCGAGTTGAACGAAGTCGCGGCCATTCAAGGGGAGCTGCGACACCTCTTGCGCGGTGATGACCTGGCCGAGGGATGGATTGGCTGTCTCGACAGCTACGACCTCACCGGCAACTTCCACCGTTGTGACTACGGTGGCGGGCACGAGCGTGAAATCGAGCTCGCGGGCTTCATCGATCTGAAGATAAAGACCTTTTGATTCAGCGCTTTTAAAACCCGCCGCATCGACGCGCACGGTGTAGGTTCCGACAGCAAGCAAGGGGATCAGATAGTGTCCCGTACTGTCCGTTTTGCCTGTTCGGGCCAGGCCGGTTCCCTGAGAGGTAGCCACGACGGTAGCTCCCGGGACAGCCAATCCGGACTTATCGAGAACATTGCCTAAGAAACTTCCAGTTGCCTGGCCATGCATGGCCGGAGAGAACATCAGCGTGAGAACGCAGACGACCAAGAGAAGAAGTACTTTGTGAAATTTAGTATCGGCCGAGTTTTCCACCGATGCCGGAAACTCTGTGTAAAACATTACATTTTTCATCGTCATTTCCTTTCGACAAATCGTGAGGAGATTACTGCGTAAAACCTGCTGAAAACGCTGCTGCGTAGACTACGCTAAGCGTGATCAAAAACTTGACTCATAGAATGTAAGAGACGACCTTTCGTAAGTCAATACGTATTGGCCGGTCCAAAAAAATATTTACCTACCCACAACTACTACGCTGTTGCAGAATCGGCGATGAGGAGGCGGAGGTCGCGGAGGTTGTGGCCGGTGGGTCCGGTGACGACGGCGTCGCCCAGGGCGGTGAACATGGGGCAGGCGTCGAAGTTGGCCAGCGACGACTTCAAATGGAACCCGAAGGTGTGGGCGCGAGTGACGGTGGTGGGGTCGGCGATGGCCCCAGCTGCGTGGGAGTTGCCGTCGATGCCGTCGGAGCCGGCGCTGAAGACGGTGAGTCGCTGGCCGGCGTACTGCTCGAGATCGAGGGCGCAGGCCATGACGAATTGCTGGTTGCGGCCTCCAGCGCCGGGAGTGCGGTCGAGGGTGACCGTGACCTCGCCGACAGAGATGAGGCAGAGGCGCGGATGGACGGCGCGCAGGGCATGGAATCGCTCAAGGAGGTAGCGTGCGGCGTCGGCGTAGTCCCAGTCGTCGCAACTGTTGTCGACCACGACGTGAAAGCCTGCCTGTTGGGCGAGGGCGCGGGCGTTCTCCGTCAGGTCGTGGCTGCTGAGCAGCAGCTCGAAGACGGAATCGCGAAAGGCGGGGTCTTCGCTGGACATAGCCGCGGCGGCGGTGACGCGGCGGGTGGGCACTGCTTCGGGTTTGGAAAATGATGGGAAAAAGGGCGGAAACCAACCTTTGTTGCCGGGAGATTCTGGCAGGTCTTCACGTTCGAAGAAGGCAAGGACGGAGGGCGGCAGCTTGGATTTGAGGTCGTACTTTTCCAGCAGGTGGCGCACCTCGGAGACGGTGGAGTGGTCAGGCGATGTGGGTCCGCTGGAGAGCGCGTCGAGAGAGCGCAGAGGCACATCGGGGAGCAGCAGGCTGACCTTGGCGGCTTCTCCGGCGGCGATGGCAAGGCGTCCGCCCTTGACGGCGGAAAAATGCTTGCGCAGGGTGTTGATCTCGCTGATGGGAGCGCCCGAGGCCAGCAGCAACTGATGGAAGGCAATGGTGTCGTCGAGGGAGATCTGCGGGTCCAGAGGCAGATCGAAGATGGCCGAGCCTCCGCCGGAGATGAGGAAGAAGACCAGCGTGTCTTTGCGGGCGCGCTTGAGCATGGCCAGGGCGGCGCGGGCGCCGGCGAAGGACTCCTCGTTGGGCAGCGGATGACCACCCTCGAAGTAGTGAAAGCGCCAGGAGCGATGAAAGGGAAGCTGGTTGGAGCAGCAGATTCCGCGCAGGCCACGGCGGCGGGTCATGCGATCCAGAAGCACATCGAGCATGGGGCCGGCAACCTTGCCCAGGGCGATGATAAATATTTTTTTGTAGTAGGAGAGATCGATGGAGGCAGGGCCGCTGCCGTCGGGCAGAAGCCGATGCATGATGTGGCCCTCAAAGCGAATGCGGCGGTCGAAGGCGGATTCAATGCTGCAAGCCTTGATGGCGCCGGTAAAAATTGCAGTGGCCGTGGCGTGCAGGGCATCGAGAGAGGAATCGGTAGCCAAGGTCATTGGAGTTGCTCCTTCAGCCATCCAGCGAGCGCCGTCTGCATGGGCTCGAGTTGACCGGTAAAGAAGTGATCGGCGCGGGGGAGGAGCACCAGTCGCTTGGGTTCAGGGGCGGAGGCGGCCAGACTTGCCAATTGCGAATTCGGGTCGAACTGGTCATCTGCACCGCTGAGGAAGAGCTTGGGAATTGTGCAAGCGTGCAGGTGGGGATAGCGGTATTCGAATCCGGGAACCTGAGTTGGCAGGCCGAGCAGGGCCAGGGCACGCACGTTTTTGGGAGTGTGGACAGGCGAACAGCATGCGCTGAGCGCCATGGCCGCGCCGAAGCTGAAGCCAACCAGCACCAGCGGCAGGCGGTATTCGTTTTCGAGCCAGTCAAGCGCCGCGAGCACATCGCCGATTTCGGCATGGCCGTCGTGCACTCCGTGGCTCAGGCCTGTGCCGCGAAAGTTGAAGCGCAGAACCGGCCAGCCAAGGCCCCATTGCGGGTCGTTGAGGGCCTTCATGGCGTAATAAACCACCTTGTTCTGCATGTTTCCGCCGCCTAAGGGGTGGGGGTGGCAGATGAGCGCGGCAAAACGAGAGTGGGGCGCGCCCTCGTTCACAACAGCTTCCAGACGGCCGGCGGGACCGGGGATCGACAAGCTGCGCAGAGCGGCTGTCGCGGGGCTGGTTATGGGTTTGGCGGGAGCGGTTGTGGAGGTCATCCCACAGATCATTCTACGCGATGGAGGAGTGATTTTTCTCAGTGAAAAATGCTGCTAATGACGGAACAAACCACGATATCGCAGTCATTGTACGATCCACAGCTACAAACACATCTTGCCCGGAACACTCCATCGGGCACTCCATGGAACAAACCATTCTCCAGAACCGAGGGGACTGTGCAGAGTGAAATCTGGAAGTGCAGGTAAGGCACTTCTATCAAAGCTATTTGCAGCTTCCTGCATCCAAGGCGGATTGTACTGGGCGCGTTCTTGAGCGACGGACCACCTACAAACAATGTTGCCAGATTCCGCTTGCCAAGATGTTTTCATCTGTCTCCTCCTCGACATTAGGCCCTGACAACGCCTAATCACCAGTGCAACGGATTGCGCAATCCAGCCCAATTATTATGATAATCCGAATTTGTAGCGCTGGTGAAATAATCCTGCGCAGGATTTTCTGAATGAATGGCACTCCAGAGCTTTAAATTAGCGAGTCCAACTTACCGGGCACAGTTTATTAGGCATATAACGCCGTTTGAGGTATTCTGGCAGCATCATGACCATCCCCCTGGCTGATGATTTAACCATCGAAGCACTTGATCCTATCCAGTTGACTCGCCAACTGTGCGAGATCGAGTCAACTACCTACCATGAGGGCGAGATAGGCAATTTTCTTACAAATTTTCTTATCCAGCGCGGATGGCTTGTGGAAAAGGCGGCTGTACCTCAACCGCCGGAAAACGCCGACGCAGGGGAGCGCTGGAACATCTATGCGGGTACTGCAGGCGAGTCGCCCGATCTGGTTTTTTCCACCCACCTGGACACCGTGCCGCCTTACATTCCCTTCAGAGAGGATGAAGATTTTCTATACGGACGCGGGGTATGCGACGCCAAGGGTATTATTGCCGCGCAGGTGGCCGCCGCCGAATTTCTGCAGGCGGTGGGATACCGGGTTGGCGTGTTATTTGTCAGCGGAGAGGAGCGGGACTCGGCAGGCGCCAAGGCCGCCAGTCTGAAGCACAGAGGCAGCCGCTTCTTCATCAACGGAGAGCCCACCGGCAACCGCCTGGGGCTGGCCTCCATGGGCGCTCTGCGCGTGGCCTTACGCTCCACCGGCAAGATGGCCCACTCGGCCTATCCAGAGATGGGAGACAGCGCCATCCACAAGCTGGTCAAAGTGTTGGGAAAACTGCTGAAGCTCCCGCTGCCGGTTACGGATGGCATAGGCTCCAGCACGCTTAACATCGGCCAGATCGAGGGAGGCTACGCCCCCAACATCATTGCCGACAAGGCCGAGGCGCAGGTGCTGGTGCGGCTGGTGGGGGATTCGGCGCCGGTGCGCGCCGCGATCATGGACGCCGCGGCAGGACTGGCCGAGGTAGAGTTCACGCTGGAGATTCCCTTCGTCCGTCTGCGCACCGTTGAGGGTTTTCCCACCATGATCGCCAAGTTCACCACCGACATTCCCTTACTGTCCAACTGGGGCGAGCCGCTGCTACTGGGGCCGGGGTCCATCCACGTCGCCCATTCACCCTTTGAGAAGCTGGCGAAAAGCGAGCTGCTGGAAGGGGTGGAACTGTACATTCAGGTGGCGAAGCAGTTGCTGGGGTGAGGGAGCGGAGGCATCTTCTCAGGCAGGCTTGGACCTGGCGCGCGAGGCCCGCAACTTCGGGGTAGCGGACTGAAGTGCCAGATCGGCAACGGTTGCCGTGCTTAGAACTCCCAGCATGGCATCCTGGGCATTAGCCCAGACATGATGCGCGGGGCAGAAGGATTTCCGCTTGCAAGTGGCGCCGGAGACCAGGCAGAGGTTCAGGGAGATGGGGCCCTCGACAGCCTCAATCACAGAGCGCAGGGTAGCCTTGCGTCCGGCAGGCAGCAATTCGAAACCACCGGTCTGACCCCGGCGGGAAACGATGAGTCCGGCGTGGCACAATGCCTGCAGGACCTTGGAAAGAAAGCTCTGCGGGGCTCCCGTGGCGCGGGCCAGTTTAGGCAGCAGCGCGCGTTCGTGGTCGGGCAGAGTGGCCATGTGGATCATCACGCGAATCCCATAGTCTGCTGCTCGCGTTACCTGCATTGTAGAGCTTAGTCTTTCCATTGGTTAGCTCCCTAACACTCCATATGGTAATCAATCTTACCGCATATGATCGCTGAGTGTAAGCAGATCGGCGGCCAGAGGGCAACCTTCACAGTGGGCTGTCCGGCGGCAATGGGCCTTGCCCACGGCGACCGTGAGGGCATGAAACTCGTTGAAGAGGCTCGCATGGTCCCTATGGTCATCGGCAGCGAAGGCCAGGTGGATGAGCTCGGCCAGGGAATCGTAACCTCTGCGATTGCGGCCGGGGATGGGCGTCAGCAACTTGTGCCGCTCGGCGATGCGCCGCAGGTACTCGTCGGCGACGGGAACGGGATGGCCGAGGGCGTAGAGCAGGATGGCGTCGGCGGTCTCTGGTCCAACGCCGGGCAAGGCCAGCAGGCGGGGGCGCAGGGATGTTGCGGGCGCGGCGGCGAGCGATTCGAGCGAACCGCCAAACTCCTTTTCGAGCAGGGCTACAAATGCCTTCAGCGCGGGAGCTTTGCGAGTGGGAAAGCCGGAGGGTTTGATCAGACGTTGCAACTTCCTGAGGGGGAGCGAGCGCAGACCTTTCATGGTCAGAGCCCCAGCCGCGCGCAGGTTGACGAGCGAGCGTTCGACGGCCTTCCATGCAGTGTTCTGGGTGAGATAAGCGCCGAGGATGACCTCAAAGGGAGTTTTGGCCGGCCACCAATGCTGCGGGCCGTAAGCCTGGAAGAGCCGGTCGTGCATGCTGCGCAGCCGTTGGGCGGGGGTGGGTTGGGGTGAGGTCACGGCTGGAATTAGGATAGCGGAGTTAGCGTGGTTATCGGAGCCAGCGGAGTTGGCTGGGGATAGTTCGATGATGACAGGGAGGGATTTATCCCTTTCATTGTGAAGTATATAGAGTCTATTACGTCTGGAGGAAGGCTCTGCCAGGCACGAGCGGTTTATATTTACTTGAAATCAATAAAAAAAGATTGTGAGTGGAGGCAATTGTGGAGTATATTGCACGATAGTCGAGAAGTGAAAGAGAAATCCCGGTCGGGGGATCTCTGATTTAGTTTCGATAGTTGCAACACCTCCCCTCGGGGGCGCAAGCCCTCGTGATTTTGAAGCATTTTCAACTCGGATTCTGTCCGGGTTATCTTTACTAATTGTGTCTATTCAAAACAAAGAGTTTAAAGAATAATTCAGAGGTTCTCCGGGGAAGCTTCTCGAACATCCCCCAGGAGGAACTATGAAATCTATGAGATCCGAACGCGGATGTAGTACGATCCGTGTCTCCATCGTCTACGCGAGCCTGCTGTTTGGGCTCATGTTGTTCTGCGCGATTTCTCCCACGCTCATAGCGCAGGAACCCACCAAGCCGGCGCCCGCGACTGAGGTGCGCGAACCTGTCCATCCGCCGGTGATTACGCAGCCCGTGGCCACCGAGCTGAAACCGAGCGCCGTGGAGCTGCAGAACTGGCGCAAGGCGATTTTGAAGACTCCGCGGCCAAAGAAGGCGTGTTACGAGGCTTCCTATCCTGAGACCGCGTGGCGCGAGGTTGCCTGCAAAGAGCCGTTGAAAAAACTCTATCCCCCGAGGCGTCCAGGGCTGGTCCGGACTGATGTCGTTGGAGGGGCTGGCCCGGATTTTTCCGCCGAAGTAACCGGCGCCATCTCTCAAGCTGAGGGTTCATTCGTTAGTGTAAGCCCCATCACGAGCGAGTGTTCCATACCCTGCGACCCCAGCACCGATATCTGCCCCGCGAGCCCGACGTGCAGCATGACTGGCGCCGTTGCCAATGACTATTCTCTACAAATGAACACTGCGCCCTTCACGACCGCGACATGCAACGGTCATTCGGGATGCAAAGGGTGGGAGCAGTTTGTGTTTCCGGAAGGCGGTGGCGGCAGCATCCAGTACTGGCTTCTGGACTATGGCCCGTCAGGCACAGAATGTCCAGCACCACGCGGTGCGAGTTGCATACCCGGCTATTCCTCAACCGACGGATGGTGTCCATATCAATTCGGAGGCGTAGGCAATGTATATTGCGTGGTCAACGCGGCGTCTTCCACCTCGGCTCCAAGTGTGCTGCCCACATCGTCGGAGTTTGCCACGCTGGTACTCACCGGCGAGGCGGGTAGCAGCACGACGGATGATTCCATTACCGTGACGGTAAGCGGCACGGCCCATACAGCGCCCGGCGGCAACTACTTCCCCGATCTAAGCTCCGGCACCAACTGGCAGGCGGAGGAGTTCAATGTCTTTGGCGATGGGGACGCAAGTCGAGCCTTATTCAACCCCATCCCCGGAATGACAATCGTAGTCAAGAATGCCGTGACTAGCGCGGTAGTGACCACAAGCGCGCCCAACTGCGTGGAAGAAGGCTTCACGGGCGAATCGAACAGCCTCACCATTGCACCGGCTGAGGGTACTACGACACCACCCGTGTGCTGTCACTACGGCGGGGCAAACCCGGCGATTGAGTTTGTGGAGAGCAATAACGCCACCGAGTGGGCGGCGTGCACGAATCCTATCACCTGGGGCGAGCCGCACATCACCACGGTGGACGGAACCTACTACGATTTCCAAGGCGCGGGAGAGTACGTGACTCTGCTTGATCCCGATGGAACGGAAGTTCAGGTTCGGCAATCGCCCATTCCATCCGACGCTCCCGGGAACTGGGTTCCCAACCCACCTCCGGCAAAGTATCAAGATGACGGGCTGGTTAGTTGCTTGAGTGGGAATACAGCCGTTGCCGCGCGCGTAGGGACACACCGCGTTACCTATGAGCCCTGCTTCGGCGGAGGCGCTTGCACCAACGGTCTCCAGCTTCGCATCGATGGTCAAGTTAAGACGGCGGGAGAGAATTTCGGCGATGGCGGGAGCGTTGAGACTTCCTCCGACGGCATAGAAATTCATTTTCCCGACGGTAAAATCCTGAGCGTGTCGGGGTCCTTGCCGCTTCTCAGTGTTGAATTCTCAGGCCTTGGGGTGGTGAGCAAGAGCGCCGGAGCACCCCAGAGTGGACTTGCGGGCGACGTTCCAAACGGCAATTGGTTGCCCAGGCTCCCGAACGGCACAGCGCTGGGGCCCATGCCGGCATCCCTGCATGCCCGCTATGTCACTCTTAACAAAACATTCGGCAATGCGTGGCGCGTAACCAACAGCAACAGCCTTTTCGACTATGCACCGGGCACGTCAACGGCAACCTTCACCAATATGGCTTGGCCCGTGGAGAATGCCAAAACATGCACTGTCCCGAATGTGAGGACGACACCGCACATCAGCGTGGCGGCTGCCGAGGAAGCCTGCAAGTCAATTACCAACGCAACCTTGCACTCCAGCTGCGTTTTCGACGTGCAGATGACCGGCATCACCCGCTTAGTCGACACTTACAAGATCACCGAGCTCGTCCATACCAAATTGCTTACCAAACCGATCATCATCAGACCTATTGTTGAAACCAAACCTAACGTTCAGTGATGACGCAAAACCTTCACAGGCCGGAGAAAGGGCAACCTTCTCCGGCCTGTGCTGTCTCAATTATGTCTATTGCAAGGTGTGAGCCGGCATCCCCAGAGCTAAAGACTTCACAACCATCCATGTTGGACTCGATAATTGAATTGACCCACTCCATAGTTACAGATTGCAGGAGGCAAGGATGAAGAGTCACACGGAGTACCTGGTATTTGAGACGAAGAAGCGGCGGGAGATGGTGCACATCACCGACGAGGTGGAGCAGATTGTGCGGCGCAGCGGGGTCAGGGACGGGCTTTGCTTTGTCTCTCCGATGCATATTACGGCCGCCGTGTACGTGAACGACCTGGAGAGCGGGCTAATCGAGGATATCGGCAAGTGGCTGGAGGAGCTGGCGCCGGCGCGGCCCGATTACCGGCACCACCAGACGGGCGAGGACAACGGGGACGCGCATTTGAAGTCGCTGCTGCTGCACCACGAGACTACTTTGCCGGTGACCAACGGGAAGCTGGACCTGGGAACGTGGCAGAGAGTGTTTTATGCAGAGTTTGATGGGCGGCGCAGGAAGCGTGTGATCGTCAAGGTGCTGGGGGTGGAGTAGGGGAGGCAGCGAATCAGCGAGTCAGCAAGTCAGCGAGACAGCGAATTTAGAGAACCTGCACGCATGACATGCTAACTCCTCTAACTTCGCATAATTATGGATTGGATGGCGCGGGAGTCTTATTGCCCTGCCCGGTCGCATCGTCGTCGGTGATTTTGCGCCATGGGCCAGTGGGATAAGCGGTACCTGACGCGGAGAGATCAATTTTTGTGCGGGGCAGGACGACCAGATCGACGCGGCGGTTTTCGCTGCGGCCCTCGACAGTATCGTTGCTGGCCGCGGGGTGGTACTCGGAGTAGCCGGCGGCTGAGATGCGCTCCGGAGGGATAGTCTTCAGATCGATAAAAATGCGAGCGATGTGGGTGGCGCGGGCCGAGGAAAGCTCCCAGTTGGAGTCGAACTCCGCGGTATGAATGGGAACATTGTCGGTGTGGCCCTCAATGCGCAGGTCGTAGGGCGTGCGGCTCAGCGAGGCGGCCACCTGACGCAGAGCAGGGAGCGCCTCGGGCCTGGGAGTGGCCGAGCCTGAGCTGAAGAAGCCGGCCTCACGAAGGCTGATCACCAGCCCGGCGCGATCCATCTTTATGGAGACGGCGTGTGAGGCGATCTGGCTCTTTAAACTCTGATCCAGTTCCCGGTGAAGGTTTTCCAGGTCTTGCTTGACTTTGGCTGGCGAGAGCACATCCTCACTCATGACAGTACTCACGGACTGCGCGTTTTGTTCAGTGCTGGTGTCGGAGCCGGTAAAGACGCCCAGAGAGCGGAACGCGGAATCGACGGCCCGGGTTACCTGCGCCTGCTTTTTCTGGTCGGCTTTGGCGAAGGCGAAGAGCACCACGAAAAAGGCAAACAGCAGAGTGATGAAGTCGGCATAGGAGACCATCCATCGATCCCGGCTGATGTTACTCTTGCGCCGTTCATTCATCATGCCACGCGCTCCTTCTGGTTTTGATGGGCGTTTTTGAGGAAACCGGCCAGCTTGACTTCGAGCATGCGCGGATTCATACCCTCGAGGATGGAGATCACGCCTTCCAGCATCATCTCGCGGCGCTGGTGGTCGTCGCGCAGGCGCAGGCGCATCTTGCCGGCGAAGGGCAGAAAAAAGAGATTGGCAATGCCCACGCCGTAGATGGTGGCTACAAATGCCACGGCAATGCCTTTGCCCACTTCCTGAATGTTGTCCAGATTCTTCATCACCTGAATGAGACCCAGCACCGCGCCCAGGATGCCGATGGTGGGCGAGAATCCCCCAGCCGATTCGAAGACCGCGGGCAGCCGTTCTTCGTTCTCAGCAGTGCAATCCAGGCTGACACGCATAATTTTGCGCAACTCAGCAGGCTCGGTGCCATCGACAGCCAGCATGAGGGCCTGCTTAAAAAATGGATCCTGAATGGTTTCGAGATCGCTATCCAGCGAGACGACGCCGTTGCGGCGAGCTTTGTGAGCGAAGGCAACCAACTGTTTGAGGAGCTGGTTGTCGTGCCTGCGGGGCGCGGAAAAGACATGCGCCAGGCTGGCGAATGCAGCCAGCACAGTCGGCAGCGGAAACTGGAGCAGCACCGCGCCCATGGTGCCGCCAAAGACAATCAGGGCCGCGGTCGGCTGCAGGACCTGACCGATGTTGCCGCCCTCGATGAGCAGCCCGGCCACGATGCCGGCGATGGCCAGGAATACTCCGCCAATGCTGCCCTTATCCATGAAAACTCCTCGAAAACCCTATGCGGAGAGCGTGAATCATCGTTCAGTTGCTTAGCGCGGTTTTTCCCCCGATGGCGCCGGCGGAGGAGGCTGGCCGGAGAGATCCAGGCTGGTGAGTGAAACTGCGCGCTGCAGTTCGCCATAGGATGGCAGCCGTTTGGCAACCGAAGCTAACAAGCGGGCGCGGTAGGCGAGCACGCGCTCCACCACTTCAGCCGTGTCCTCGCGCACAATCAGCTTCTCTCCATTGATCAGGGTAAGCATAGTGTCCGGGGAGGCTTCTGCAGTCTTGATCAAGTCGCTGTTCAGCACCATTGGGGTGCCGTTGAGCCGAGTGAGTTCGATCATTGCCTTGAAGCTCCTTCGGGGAGGTTATCGGCGAAGGGCGGGAAAGGTTCAGAGATTAGGGAAGATGAAGACAAAGTGTCCCGAGTGGGACACAAATACGGAGGAAATAAAGTCCACTGATGCTGTGCCGAAGAAAGGGCCAGATGCGTCGGCTCCGAGCCGGCAGCAGCTACCCACGGTTGGAAAAAGTTGGGAGCACTCTCGGATATGGGCCGCAAATCACCGCATCCAACAAGGAGAATCCCATGTCCCTGGGTGTCTTGAACAACCTCTCCGCGGTGTATGCGGAGAACAATCTGAACAACAGTAACAACAGCCTGAACACCGTGCTGCAGCAGTTGTCTTCCGGTTCGAAGATCAACTCCGGCGCAGACGACGCAGCAGGTCTTTCGCTGGTCAATGGGCTTCAGGCCAATCAGCAGGCTCTTACACAATCGAAGACCAATTCCGCCGAAGGCGTGGGACTGCTCCAGGTCGCCGACGGCGCTCTCTCGCAAGTGACAAGCCTGCTCAACCGGGCCGTGACGCTGGCTACCGAAGCCTCGAACGGCACCCTCAACTCATCGCAGGATACGGCGGCCAACCAGGAGTACCAGTCGATTCTGTCGGAAATATCGAACATCGGCTCGACGACTACGTACAATGATCAACAGGTTTTCAACTCGAACACCAACATCTACACCGGCGACGCATCGTTGGTCGGTTCAGCGATCGACGATCTGAACATCCGCACGCTGTCTTCGTCCAACGTGGGCGACACCGGCGGTGTGATGGCCTACACCAACGGCGCCAACAACGCATTCATCGACCTTTCGCATAACGGTACGATTGCCACCGTAGGCGATGCCCTCAGCAACGCGACCACCACGCTCAACGTCAACTATATGGCGACGGGGGCGGCTGGCGCCGCTGTTCAGAAGTCCGCAACAATCAGCGTAGGCACCGGCACCAACTTCGCCGACACAGCCCAGGGCTTGATCCAAGCCATTGACAGCGCTGGCCTGGGTTTGACCGCCACCTTTGACACGGCCACCCAAGCTGGAACTCAGGCTGTGGCCGCGGCAGGCGCTGGCCACGGCACCGACACCGGCATTGAGATCAATGGTCCGGGCGCGGGAGTGGGGACCAACACCTCACCGGGCGCTGTTGGCACTTTGGCTATCGCGGGGGGCACAGATTCAGAGACCGATGCTCTCACCGGATCACTGAGCCTAAAGAATGCAGCCGGCGCGAACATCACCCTTACGCTTGGCCAGGCGGGCACCACCGACAACATGGTCGACCTGGCGGCTACGCTCACCGGCGACGGGTTCACAGTCACGAACAATCTCACCGCTGGCGCCACAGGAAATCTGGTGATAACTACGCAAAACAGCGTTCAATCGGCCATCACTGGAACTTCTCTTGCTGACGCAACGGCTGGTACGCTTACCTACACCGCGTCGGGCGCATACTACACCACCGGCATCACAGATACCACCTTCGGTACTCATGGAGTTATGGACACCGCCACCGGTCAGGCAGGTGCTGACGCAGTGCTCACCGCGGACACAAACAGCGCGGGCGGCACGGCGACCATCAGCTACTCGGACCTGGCTGGCCAGTCCCTGAGCGCATCTGACCTGTCTGATCAGTCCGATGCGCAGTCTGCGCTGATCGCTCTCAACACGGCCATCACCGACGTGTCGGCGCAGGACGGCTACATTGGCGCCCAGATCAACACGCTGAACGCCGTCAGCCAGGTACTCAGCACGCAGCAGGAGAACGTACAATCGGCACAGAACGCGGTGCAAGCCACCGATTATGCGTCGGCAACCTCCAATATGTCCAAGTACGAGATACTGAGCCAGACGGGCATCGCCGCCCTGGCGCAGGCCAACAGCGTGCAGCAGGAAGTGATGAAGCTGTTGCAATAATCCGGAGCTCCAGCGACAGGATATCGTCGCCGGGGTGAAGTGAACCGGCAAAAACCAAACACCACAGAAGGGCGTCCGCGAGGGCGCCCTTCTGTGCGCCAGCAAGCAGCAGCGGAAAGGCGTGCTGATTTCTACGGGAATGTGCTAATGCAGCACGCACAGAAGGTCGATGAACTGTTTGGCAAGAAGGGGTCAACGCAGCTTGCAAGGCGGCGCTCTGTGAAATCGGATAGATGAGTTTTTTTTAATCTGTATTAATAACCGGTGGTTCTCCGGCTGCACGAAGTCAATACAGGGGGGACGATGGGCACAGTTGGATTGAGTTTTGGTTCGCCAACCAGCGGGGCGGGCTTTGATGTAAGCACGACTGTAGCGCAAATTGTGAGCAATCTGCAGAATGTGGAGACGCCGTGGAAAAATCAACTGACTCAGTTACAAAGCCAGGACTCGGCAATCTCCAATTTGGGGACTCTGTTATCAACTCTCTCCAACGACGTCGGTTCGCTGACCAACTTGACGGGCATCCTGGCCCAGAAAACAGGTTCCAGCTCGGACACCAATGTGCTGACGCTGACGGCGGCGACTTCGGCGGCGGCAGCCGGCACACACACAGTGGAAGTGGGGCATCTGGCGACGACCTCGAGCGGGTACCTGACGCAGATCGCCAACGCCAACGATCCACTGACCGGTTCTATTACGCTGCAGGCGGGCAACGGCAATTCGCAGACCTTCACCATCACCTCGGCGGACAACACGCTCTCTGGGCTGGCGGCGGCGATTAATGCCTCGGCGATCGGCATCAACGCCAGCGTGTTGACGGATTCTTCGGGATCGATGCTGAGCCTGGTATCGGCAACATCGGGCGCAGAGGGAAACATCGCCGTAAACGGAGAGACGACTACGAATACTCCTGTGGCCACTACTCTGGTGGCCAGCGACAGCGTGGCGCTCAATTACACCGACGCGGGCACGACCGGCGCCAATGCGCCAGACAGCGGCACGATGACGGCGATAGCCAACACGAGCGACACGTTGACCGGCTCGATCTCGGTTCAGGTAGGCAGCAAAGGCACGGTGAAGACCATCGTGATGGGCGCCCAGCCTAGCGGCGGGCCGGCGACGAATACCATTTACACCGGGAGCGGGGTTACTACGCTCAGCGGGTTGGAGTCGTTCATTATTGCAAACTCGAACAGCCTGGGGTTCACAGCTTCACTGAATACGTCCGCGGTTGGCAGCAACGCAGCCGGCACCATTCTGACGCTTACCTCCAACAGCAACAGCACCACCGGGGCGTTGACGGTGAACTCCAGCCTCAACGACATCACGGGCACAACTCCGCTGGCCTATACCAGCCCGGTGGCGGGCGCGGACGCCACCCTGACGGTGGACGGCGTGAATTTGACCAGCGCCTCGAACACGGTGGCCAATCTGATTCCCGGCGTGACCTTTCAGTTGCTTGCGCCGAGCGCCAGTGGGGAGCAGGTGCAGGTGGTGATCGGCAACGACAATACCGATGTGGAGAACACATTCAATCAGATGGTCACCGACTACAACGCGCTGATCAGCGCCGTCAACACTCAGGAAGGGAACGACAGCTCGGGAAATGCCGAGCCGCTGTTCGGTTCTCCCACGCTTTCACTCTTGCAGCAGCAGTTGCTGAGCGGGTTGAACATGCAGAATCCTAACGGCTATCTAACCCCGATCTCAGCCAACACCAATACGACTTTGACGGGCTCGCTCTCGATACAGGTGGGCAGCGGCGCGGCGCAAGTTATTCCTGTCCCGACGACATCGGGGAACAACACAATCTCCGGGCTGGCCAGCGCAATCAATTCGGCCAATATCGGGGTCACGGCCAACGTGGTGACCAGCAATGGCCAGTCGACTCTGACACTGGCGTCGCAGACGTCGGGTTCCAGCGGAACGTTAACCGTAAACTCCAGCGTCGAGGCCACCAGCGATACGCCGCTGAGTTACACAGACACAAATAGTTACACCGACTCGACGGCAGACAGCGGCACTCTGACAGAAATTGCCAACGCCAGCGATGCGCTCACCGGCTCCATTTCCATTAAAGTGGGCAATGGCACAGCGCAAACGATCAGCGTGCCGCCCGCTTCAGACACCTCTCCAAGCAACAATCTATCCGGTCTTGCCTACGCCATCAACTCGGCCAACATCGGAGTTACGGCTTCGGTGGTGCAGAACAACGACGGATCCTCGAGCTTATCGCTGCTGTCTGGCACCGTGGGAAGCGCAGGGGCGTTGACCGTGACCTCCAACATTCTGGATGCCACCAACACCAGCACTGCGAATTTGAATTATACGAAATCGTCGGACATCAACAGCCTGACTAGCCTGGGCATCAGCGTAAACAACGACGGCTCAATTACCTTCGATGCATCCACTCTGGATGCATTGCTGAACTCGGATTACAGCGGCGTAATGGGATTTTTTCAGAATGCGAACAGTTGGGGCCAGACCTTCTCGACCATGCTGACCAACGCCGGCACCAGCTCGTCGACAGGCATTCTCTCGCTTAGCAAGAAATCCGACAGTAACATCGAATCCACCTTGAATGCGGAGATTACCAAGGAAAACGCCTATATCTCGGCGCAGCAAACAAGCCTGACCACGGAGCTGAACACGGCGAATCAGATTATGCAGGAGCTGCCCACGCAGCTGGAAGGGGTCAACGAGCTTTACTCGGCGATCACCGGCTATGACCAGAACGTGAACGGGTAAGGAGTTTTAACTCGATGGAAAGTTATCAGCAACATTCGCTGGACAGCGCTTCGGCAGTGGACCTGGTGGTGGCGCTCTATGATGGAATTCTGCGCTTTCTTTATGCGGCTTCGGCGGCCGTGGAACGTGGCGACAAGGAGGCCCGCCGCACAGCCGTCAAGCGGGCGCTGGATATCATCATTCATCTTCAGGCGCGGCTGCGCATGGATGTAGGCGGACGGCCCGCGCAGATACTCAGCGAGTTCTATGCATCGATCTTCGCGCAAATCCTGCAGGCCTCGCAGTCGGCCTCGCAGCAAAAGTTCGAACACGCCATTGAATGCGTGAAGAACGTGCGCGATGCGTGGAGCCAGGTAGCAAGGGATCCCGAAGTCAATCCGGCACCCTTGCAGGTGGCAGCCGTTCTATCCCCCCAAAGGCAGAGCGGCTTAAACAGCACTGATTCCGGCGAAGATGCCTTTGCCGGTTTGCGATGGAATGCGTAAAAAACAGGGAGTAGGGAATAGGTAGAAGGGAACAGCTATCCCCTGATTACTGTTCTCGTCAGTAGATGGCGGTTAGAATGGCGAGTAGATGGTTGTGATAATGGCGGCCGCAATGTCCATGGGCAAGTGCGCGATGATCAGCGGCGCCAGGCGGCGTGTACGCAGATAGAGCAGCATCATGATCAGAAGGCCGGGAAGAAACGATAGGAAGCGGTAGAGCAGAAATCGGCCATCGGGAATGAAGGGCAGCGCACAGTGCTGCGCGGTCCACCAGAAGCCAACAATCAGGAGTGCGAGCCACGTGCGGCCCGTAAGCGCCTTCAGCCGAGGCAGAGCATAGGCCTGGTATGTGGTCTCTTCCGTGGGTGACCAGATCATCCACCACAGCGTAAGACTGTACACCATCGCCCAGACCGGCAATGTATGCGAGCGCACGAGATAGCTATTCAGCGTCGTGACATTTGATCTGTAGAGCAATATCCGCGCAACATAATTGGCGCCCAGAAAAAATGGAAAAATCAGCAAGTAATACCCGAGTCCGAGCAACAGGTCGTGCCCGCGGCGCATACGAATCGGGCCGATGAGGTCGCGAAGCCGGATGCCTTCCCGGCGGGTAAAGTAGCACAGGCCGATGAGACAGCCGATGTCGACCAGGGTGCCATAAACACTCCACCAGTCGCCCGCCGTCCGCCACGGCGCGGGACAATGCCGAGCCAGCAGAATAAGCGATACCAGCCCCTGCGCGGCCATCAGCAGGAATGAGCGCGCCAAGACGAGCAGCAGAGGGCCAGCCCACGAGATGCGTCCGGCATTAACCCGTTCCTGAATCGCAGCAGGGGAATTTGCCAGGGACTCGGGCGCGAAACCGGATTCACGTGCTGTCACCATTGAAGGATGCCTCCCAATTTCCTATATTTTTCATCCGGCGACGGTGAGCTCTTCTTCCAGTTGCTGCTTCTGATAGAGACTGGCGTAATAGCCGTCGAGGGCGAGCAACTCGTCATGCCGGCCCAACTCCACAATACTTCCATGGTCAAGCACGGCGATCTGGTCGGCATTGCGTACGGTTGAGACGCGGTGGGAGATCAGGATGGTAGTGGAGGCCTGAATGTAACCGCGCAGGCCGCCCAGGATGCGTTCTTCCGTATAGGTGTCTACGCTGGCCAGCGCGTCGTCGAGGATGAGGATAGACGGGCGGCGCAGAAGCGCCCGGGCGATGGCCGCGCGTTGCTTCTGCCCGCCGGAGAGGGTGACGCCGCGCTCGCCCACCATGGTTTCAAAGCCCTGGGGAAATTCTTCAAACTCCAGGCGAATATGGGCCGCCTCGGCGGCTTGGAGCAGTTCCTCAGAAGTTGCGTGGGGCGCGCCAAAGGCAATGTTTTCGCGGATGGTGGTGCTGAACAGGAATGTTTCCTGTGGAACCAGGCCGATATTGCGCCGGAGCACCGCCAGGGGATAGTCGCGCAGCGGGCGGCCATCGATCAGCAATGATCCTTCAGGCGCTTCATACAATCTTGTAATCAGGTTGATGAGCGTAGTTTTTCCCGAGCCGGTGGGGCCGACGATAGCGAGGCTGGAGCCGGCGGGAATCCTGAGCGAGATATCGCGCAGGACAGGCGTGTCGCTATAGCTGAAACTCAGATTGCGGAATTCGATCTCGCCGTCGAACACGGTGTCAGCTTGAATGGACGAATCGGCGGCGCTGTCATCGATGGCTGGCTCGGCGCGCATCAACTCGTCGATGCGTTTTACCGAGGCGATGCCGCGCTGGAAGATGTTCACCACCCAGCCGACAGCGATGATGGGCCAGGTGAGCAGAACCATATAGGTATTGAAAGCCACGAACTGGCCGACGCTGATGCGGTGGGCGATGACCTGGTGTCCGCCGACCAGCAGGGTGAGAATCATGGCGATGCCCAGAACGAACTCCAGCGTAGGCCACAGCATGCCCATAAGCTGAACCAGCTTGAGGGAGCGGGCGATGTATTGGCGGTTGAGCCGCTCAAAGAGACCGATCTGGGATTCCTCGCGGGCGAAGGCGCGCACCAAGCGGGCGCCGGAGTAGTTTTCCTGGGCTTGCGAGGAGATATCGGAGAAACTGGCCTGGATGCGCTCGAAGCGGTCATGAATCCTGCTGCCGAAGTACTGCACCAGGATGCTGGCCAAAGGCATGGGCGCGAAGGCCACCAGGGTGAGCCAGGGACTGATGCGCAGCAGAAAAAACAGCGCGCCCACGGTGAAGAAGATGGTGTTGGCGCTATACATGAGGGCCGGGCCAAGCAGATTGCGCACAGCATTGAGGTCGTTGGTCATGCGGGCCATGATGTCGCCGGTGCGATAGCGCTGATAAAAGCCCGAATCCTGCAGCTCCAATTTCCGGAAGAGATCGTTGCGCAGGTCGAACTCAATCTCACGCGAGATGCCGATGAGAATCCAGCGCTGGGAATATAGAAAAACGCCCTTGACCATGGCGATGGCTACCAGCAGGCCAGCGAAGAGCAATACCTTGATGCGCGTGTCTCCGTGGCTCAACGCGTCAACGGCTACCTGTAAAACATGGGGATAGATCATCCACTTGCCGCCAATGCCATCGACGGCCATCCTGATGACCTGGGGAAACATCACCCAGATGGTGTTGGTGCAGATGCACGACAGGGTTCCCCACAGGTATCCCCAGCGGTAGCGGCGCATGTAACTAAAGAGAGGGGCCAGGTCGCGCAACATGGTTTTATTGTACGGGGAGGCACCTGCGGTGCGGCCAGTCGCTCGCTCTTCGCTCGCCTAGGTTTCTATCAGGGGGCTGAAACCCTCTGTAGTACTACGTCGGCGTTCTCAGCAGCAGATAGCCGCCCACCAGACCGAAGAGAAGATCCGAGGACCAGGCAGCAAGGGCTGCGGGCAGATAATTCACGTCGCCCAGTGCTCCAAAGAGGCCGTCCACAACAAAGTAGGCGAGCGTGACAGCGATGGCGACGGCAATCCCGGTAAGCGAGCCGCGTCGTCCCATGGAAAGGGCAAAAGGAATGGCAAGAGCCGCCATCACCACCGCCATCAGCGGGTAGGACAGCTTGTGCCACAACTCAACGCGCAGGCGCATGGTGTCGAAGCCGCTCTGGCTCAGGTCGTTGATGTAGCTTTCAAGCTGGCCGAAGTTCATCTCCTGCGCCTTTTTGCTTTCTTTCTGGAAGTAACCGGGAGATTCGTGAAGCTCAGCAAAAGAGGTCTTCAGGAACTCGTGGTATTCGATGACATTGGCGCCATCGATGTCGCGTTGCCAGCCGTTTAGGAAGCGCCAGGAACCGGTTTCGGATTCCCATATTGCGCGTGTGGCGAAGATTCGCCGCGAGAGAGCAAAAGTGGTGGGATTGAACTCGAAGATCGAGAGATTGGCGAACTCTTTTCGTTCCGGGTCGAAAAACTGGTAGTAGAAGATGCGGTCAGGCTCGCCGGGAGACTGCTGGCCAAAGATCCAGTTCTGCTCGGGATGCAGGACGGTTTGCGGCGGCTTGCCCTTGATGATGTTGCGAAGGGCCTCCTGCTTGCGGTTGGCTTGAGGAAGATAGTACTGGTCGAAGAGAAAGAGACTGAGCGACAGGATGGCAGCGATGGAAAGGATGGGAATCATCAGCCGGTAAAGGCTGATGCCCGAGGCCTTCATGGCGATGATCTCCGAGTTGCGATTGAGCACGCCGAAGGTGACCAGCACGGCGATCAGCACGGCCAGCGGGGCAACTGTGTAGAGCATGTAGGGAACGAGATTGATTAGATATTCGCCGACGATAAGCCAGCCGATGTCGTGACTCAGGATGTCCTTGAGGAGATCGAAGACGGTGAAGACCAGGATGAGCACTACAAAGCCGGCCAGCACCAGAAAAAAGATATTGAGAAACTCGCTCACCACGTACTTATCGAGGATGCGCGGGGCAACACTGCGTGTCCGGACGCGCTGGGGACGCGATTGTACTTTGCTCAACAGGCGGCTCATGCGAGCAAAGATGGGTTTGTCCGGAACGCTAAGCAGCAACTCCCGGAAGCGCGAGCTCAAGGCATCGATGGCGTTCAGAACGCGGCTACCGGAGGCCATTTGCCACAGTAATAAAATGCCGAAGGCGGCAAACAGCAGGTTAGCCATCCATACAGCGAGAAACGCGGAGATCCAGTTTTGCTTGCCCAGGGCGACGCCGATCAGGGAGAGCGAATAGTAGACGACGACCAGAGCGAGTGTAGCCACCCATGCGGAACTCTTGCCGCTGCGCCTCGAGGTCACACCCAAGGGTACGGCGACCAGCATCAGCACCAGGCAGGCCGCAGGGTAGGCAAAGCGCTTGTGCATCTCGAGGAGGTACTTTTTGCCATCCGGGCCGTAGGAATGCGCGCGCAGTTCGCTCATCGACAAGGCGTAGATCGCTGTGTCCATGCGACCCAGATGCCCTTCGTTCTGCTGGCTGGCGGCCAAGGGCATGTCGGTGGTGTCAAATTTTGAAATGTTGTATTGTTGCGGCTGGCCGGCCACAGTTTCATGGTGCGCTCCATCACGCAGCCGCATGAGTAGTTCCGAGCTGGAATCGTTGGCCACTGTCGCTGAGGCGGCGGTTGTAATCAGCGGCGTAATGGGATCAGTGGTGTCGGCCATGAAGACCTGCCGCCAGTATGCCGCGCCGGTTCCCGCGCGCACATCCTGCACGTAGAGAACATAATTGTGAAAATCCTCATCGAAGACGCGCGGTTGAATCTCGTAGGAGGCCTGCGCGGCAAGTTCTTTATCCATCGCCAGAATGGCCTGATTGGCGCGCGGCGCCACATAAAGGGAGTTGAACAGACACAGCAGCGTGCCGAAAACGGCCACGATGGAAGCTACGCGCACAAAGTAGCCGATTCCCAGTCCAGATGCGCGCATGGCGATGATTTCACTGTCCGCGGCCAGGCGGCTCAAGCCCAGCAGCACCCCCACCAGCACCGCCATGGGGATGGTGATCATGAAAAAATTGGGCAACATGAAGAGAACGATTTCGACAACGCTCGAAAAGGTGGAGCTGTTGCGAACCACCATTTCCAGAATGTGGGGCAACTCCTTCATGAAGAGAATGAAGGTGAAGATCACGCCGCCAATCAACGCGTGGGAGAGAATTTCGCCGGAGATGTAACGCGTAAGGATGCGCACGGACTAGCTCTGAGGTTAGTTTATCGTGCCGGGGCGATTCGCGCCGGGAGGCGCCCAGCCGCGCAGGCGCAGGCTGTTGGCCAGCACGCTGACGGAACTGAGCGCCATGGCGGCAGCGGCCAGCCATGGGCTGAGCAGAATGTGGAAGCGGGGATAAAGCACGCCTGCTGCCAGCGGAATTCCCAGCAGATTGTAGCCAACGGCCCAGGCAAGATTCTGGCGCATCACGCGCAGGGTGGAGCGAGCCAAGTCAATCGCTGCGGGGATGGCTGCGGGCCGCGCGCGCAGAAGCAGCACGTCGCCGGCTTCCTGAGCCAGATCGGCGCCAGTGCCCATGGCGAATCCCGCGTCAGCCTGGGCGAGTGCGGCTGCGTCGTTGATGCCGTCGCCCACCATGGCCACGCGCAGGCCGCTCTGTTGCAGGGCGCGAATACGGGCCAGCTTGCCGGCCGGGTCCAGGCCGGCTTCTACCTCGGTAATGCCTGCCTGCTGTGCGATCGGCGTGGCCGCGACGGCTGAATCACCGGTCAGCATCAGCACCCGCAGACCTGCGCGCCGTAAAGCGGCCACGGCTGCTGCGGCATCGGGACGCAGTATGTCACAAGCGTCAAAATAACCCACAGGCGCACGGTCAAGCGCCATCCACAGCCGCGTTACGCCCGGCGCGGGCGTGGTTACATAGGTTGGCAGCGGTATTAAAAACTCCTTAAAGTACGCTTCGTTGCCCAGCAGGCAATCACGGCCTTCAACCTTGGCGGCAAGGCCGCGTCCGGGCAAAACCTGCACATCGTCGGCAGACGGCCATATCAGATCACGCGATTTTGCGGTGTCCACGATGGCGTGGGCCAGCGGATGGTTCGACCGCTCCTCTGCGGCAGCAGCCAGGCGTAGAAGATCGTTTTCGGCATGTTCGCCGAGCGCATGAACGGCAGTCAGCACGGGGCGGCCTACGGTTAACGTTCCGGTTTTGTCCAGCACAATAGCGTCCGACGGGGCAAGCCGTGCAACTCGTTCAAGCGCCTCGCCTCCCTTGAAGAGGACGCCGAGCTGCGCGCCGCGTCCTACGGCCACGGTGAGCGCGGCGGGCACGGCCAATCCCATGGCGCAGGGGCAGGCGACGACCAGCACGGCGACAGTCGCGGCCAGGGCCATGTGCAGCGAGTGGGTTGAGAAAAGCCAAATTACAAAAGTCAGCGCGGCCAGTGCCAGCACGATGGGAACGAAAATTTGGCTGGCACGGTCGGCCAGCCGCTCCATGGGCGCGCGCGAGCTTTGCGCCTGCTCGGCCATGCGCGTGATCTGCGCCAGCATGGTGGCCTCGCCCATGGATTCTGCCCGGCAGGTCACCGCGCCATCATAATTCAGAGTCCCGGCCAGCACGCGCCCGCCGGGTGAACGGTCAAGCGGCGTCGGCTCGCCGGTCAGCATCGACTCGTCCACTGTAGTGCGGCCTTCAAGAATCGTCGCATCAACAGGGAAGCGTTCTCCCGGCAGGATCAGAACATTGTCGCCGGGCTGAATATCATCGAGCGGGACGATGGTCTGGGCGCCGTCACGGATGCGGCGAGCGGTAGCGGGCTTCAGGCGGGAGAGCGAATTGAGCGCGTCGAGGGCGCGGCGTTTGGCGCGGCCTTCCAGGCTTTTACCCAAGAGGAGAAAGCCTAGAATCAGCAGAACCGCGTCGAAGTAAACCTGCCGTCCGGGCGCGGGCCAGATGGTGGCGTAGGCGGAATACGCAAAGGCCACGCCTGTTCCCAGGCTGACCAGAGTATTCATATTGGTGGTCCCATGGCGCAGGCCGCGCAGGGCTCTCAGGTAGATACCGCGCCCCGCCCATGCCATGAGCACCGCCGTGAGAATCAGCAGAAACCAGCGCAGCAGATTCGGAGGCAGCGTAAAGAGCCATGGGAGCAGGCGCATCAGGGCGTGATCCAGCGAGCCCATTTGCGTTCCGAGCGGCATGGCCAACAGCATGGCCGCGGCGCCGGCGATCAGTGTGGAAAGCGCTTTAAGGTCTGCGCCGTTGGAGAGCGAGTCAGTGGAATTTTGTAAAGACGCATCCGCGCGGGGCAGCACGGCATCGTAACCGGCCGCGCGAATCACTTCGACGAGTTGCACAGGCTTGGCTACTGCCGGATCAAAGACCACGCTGGCGCGATGGGCCATCAGATCAACGCGCGCCGATTCGACGCCGGCAGTCGCGCGCAGAGCCGCTTCTACGTGATGCTGACAGGCGGCGCAGCTCATGCCCAGAACGGGGAGGGTGAGCGATTCTGTTGCAGGCGTAGTCATTTGTCTACGGAGAAACCATGTGCGCACTTTGAATTACGCGTTGGCCTGAGTTGAAATCAATAACCCAGTACTCAGGAACATAAGGAGCATATGGATGTGCGTAGTAGAACTCCTCAACACAACCAGAGGGCTTGCCTCCAAGATACACGCCACATTCCTCATCCTTCCACGGATTGCCCATTTGCTTTAGCACCAGATCTCTGCTGTCATTCTCTTTGACTTTACTGAAGGAACTCTCCAGTAGATGAACCCTTATATTGGGGTAGATAATAAGCCCCAACGGGATCAAAACAAGTCCTGCAACTGCGAACTTTCGAATCTGTTTCATTCGATTCTTCTCTGATTCGACAAAATTATGCTTCCAGATGCGCCGTGAAGCCGGCTTTGGCCAGGGCGGCAACGGCAAGATCGACGGGCGCGGGATTCTGGCTGGATGTAAGACGCGCAGCTCCCACGCGCACTTCGTTGACGACGAGTCCTTCGACCGAGGCCAGCGCCTGAGTGACACGCTTGACGCAGGAGCCACAGTGCATTCCATCGATTCGCAGCGTGAATTCCGCCATCCGGATCTCCCGTTCCATTTTGATGATACGCCGGGGGAAAGGGCGCGTTATCTTAGGATTGACTTAGGATTTTGGAGGATTATGCAGAGAGAGTTTCCAATGACGCCGCTGGTGGGTGTGGGCGCGGTTATTGTGGAGGCAGGCCGGGTGCTGCTGGTGCGGCGCGGAAACGAACCCATGAAGGGCCGTTGGACACTGCCCGGCGGCCTGCTGGAGCTGGGCGAATCGCTGACCGAAGGCGTGACGCGCGAGGTGCGGGAAGAGACCGGGCTGATTATAGAACCGGTTGAATTAATCGAGCTGCTGGACCGCATTCACCGCGAGGAAACCCGTGTCCGCTACCATTACGTCATTGCGGATTATCTGTGCCGCGTGGCGGGCGGCCAGTTGCAGGCAGCCTCCGATGCAGATGCGGTGCGCTGGGTGGAACGCGAGGAGTGGAATAGGCCGGATACGGCTTTGGGCGCGCTGCAACTCGACCCGATTACCACACGAGTCATCGAGGCCGGTTGGCAAAAGGCGCAGGAGTTGGAGAGACGATGAAAGTTATCAGGAGATTGTTATTGGTTGCGGGCGTGCTGATTGTGGTTGCCGGGATCGGCTTCTGGGCGCGCCCGGTCAGCTACTACAACGAAGCGATGTATTTGCGGGAGTGCCTTTCAGGCGTGGAGAGCCGCTCGGTTCAGGTTGCGGGCCATCGCGTGCATTACCTGATCGAGGGGCCGGCCGGCGGGCCGGCGGTGGTGCTGGTGCATGGGCTAGGCGGGCGCGCGGAGGACTGGCTCAATCTTGCGCATTATCTCGTCAAATTCGGCTATCGCGTTTATATGCCCGATCTGCCCGGCTACGGGCGCAGCGAAAGGCCCGCGGATTTTTCCTACTCGGTGCGCGACGAGGCCGATGTCGTCGTCGGCTTTCTCGATGCGCTGGGACTGAAGCAGGTGGACCTGGGCGGCTGGTCGATGGGCGGCATAATCGTGCAGCACGTTGCCTTCAGGCATCCGGAGCGGGTGCGCCGGCTGATGCTTTTCGCCAGCGTCGGCCTCAACCAGGCGCCCATATTTGATGTGCGGCTGTTTACGCCTCAGACGCCCGCCGAACTCAACCAACTGGAGGCGTTGCTCTATCCCAATCCACCCAGGATTCCTGGCTTTGTCGCGCGCGACATTCTGCGCATCTCAAAAGAACACGCCTGGGTGATTCACCGCGCAATTGATTCCATGCGCACCGGCCAGGACGCCACCGACAATATACTGCCACAGCTCAGGATGCCGGTGCTGATTGTGTGGGGCGCTGCGGACCGGATCATCCCGCTTGAACAGGGAGAGACGATGCACCAGCTGGTCCCGCAATCAGAACTGGTGATCACTTTCGGCTGCGGCCACATGGCTCCCAGCCAATGCGCCGCCAGGATCGGCCCCAAGGTGGTGGAGTTTGTGAAGCGGTAGAGCGGCGTTTCCAGAAATCTGCGCGCAACAAACAAAGGGGGACGAGTAGAAGCTCATCCCCCTTTGCATGTTGACTTCAAACGATCTTAAAAGCTAATTCGCGCGCTCAACTGGATCTCGCGCCCCGGTGTGGCAACCTCGGTAATACTGCCGAAGCTGGATGTGTTCACGAAGCGGTTGGGCGTTCCCAGGTTGGTGTGGTTGAACGCGTTGAAGAACTCTGCGCGGCCCTCAAAGCGGGATTGTTTTGTCAGACTGAAGCTGCGGACTAATGCCAAGTCCATGGTCTGCAATCCGGGGCCATAGACAGAGTTCCGGCTAACATCGCCATAGGTGTAGGCGGGCGGCGCGGCGAATGCGCCGGGGTTGAACCACGTCGTCGCGTTGCGCGTACCCGACGGAAAGATACTCTGGCCGGTGGAGTTGGCGCGGATGGGATTCTCGCCCACCACGGTTCCGGCGTTGGCCGTGTCGCCGAAGACGGAGATGGTCATGGGAAAACCGGTCTGGACCTGGTACTCAACTGAGCCGAGCCAGTCGCGGGTCAAACTCCGAGTAAGGCGACTGACACCGACGGTTGGCGGATTGTAGACTACGCTCGCGGCAACGCGCTGGCGAATGTCGCAACCGGGGCCTTTCTCCGCTTTCAGGTCGTCGTTATTCTGAGGAGTGGCGGCTTCGAACATGGGCGAACGAAAGTCCGGCGCATTCTCCAGTGCCTTGGCTAAGGTGTAGTTAGCCAGGAAGCTGAGTCCGCGTGCGTAGCGGTGGCGCACGTTCACATAGCCCGCGTCATACCAGCTCTGCGCTGTGTTCTCCAGCATATTGACGGTGGTCACGGGGAATGTGGAACTGGTCATGGTTGCAGCGACGGCGGGCGGAAAAACGCTGTTGGCTACAAAGCTGATTTTTGGGAATGGACGACGGGGCTGAATCAGGCCCGGTCCGGGCTGCGCGTTGTTGATGAGGTGAGAACGCTGCAGGTGGAAGCCACCCGCTCCCAGGTAGCCAATCTCGATTGTGGTCTCCGCGCCCAATTGCTTTTCCAGCGAAGTGCTCCATTGCTGCACGTATTGCGGCGGGGCGTGCAACTGAAGCGCGGTGAAACTAACCGCTGTTGTGCCCAGCACCGGTGTGGGGAAGTTCAGCGTGGTGATGGTGTCAATGTAGGGATCGCTCTGCGCGGTCTCCGGGAAGACATAGGGCACGTTGTGGCGCTGGTTGCACCAGGTATTCATGTCTACCGGCGTGTAGAAGATTCCGTAGGCGATGTGCGCCACCACACCCAGTTTGGGGAAGGTTCGTGCCAGACCGAGACGAGGTGCGAAGTTTTTGCGGTTGGCATACATCAGCCCGCGCGGATAGCCGTTTTGGCCGCCGATAAAAACCTGGGGCACGCCAGTGGAGAGGTCGAGGTTGCTGTTGGTGTAGCGTACGTCGACCAGCGGACTCATGAACTCATAGCGAAGTCCGTAGGTGAGCGTGGTGGTTGTGGTCATTCGCCAGGCATCCTGGCCGAAGCCGTTAGCATACCACTGATGAAGATTCATTTGAGGCACGCCGGCCTGACCCTGCCGGGCCGCCGGTAGACCCAGCAGGAAACTGGCCAGAGCCGACCCGGTGCTGCCGTCGTTGAGCGCATACTGGGTGGTGTAGCCGTTGGTGTATTGGTAGTAGCCGCGATTTTGGAAGAAGCCCCACATGGGCCAGATGTACTTTTGATATGCGCCGCCGAACTTGGTGCTGTGGCGGCCGATCTGCCAGTTCAGCGAGTCCCGGCCTTCGATCACGGTGTCCCAGGCTTCCATCGGCGTAGCAATATAGTTATCGCCAATCGGCGAATATCCCTGCACGTTGAAATAGGGCGCACCCCAGGCCTTGGGCCCGCCGAAACCGGTTCCGGTAATGCCCAATTGGTCCACGATGTCGTTTTTGTTGGCGCTCTCGGTGGTGTGTGACATAGCCAGACGAGAAACAGCCACGGTTGCCATGTTGACCATGTGGGTTGAGATTACGCGAGTCCAGGAGCCCGTCCCCTGCTGCGAGAAATTGTCGTGATAAAAACCGAAGCCGGGCAGGCCCTCGGGCATGAATCCGTACTCGCTTGCGACCGAGTAGCGAATGAAGGCGGTGTCGCCGTGTGTGAAGCTGTGATCCACCCGCACCGTTCCCTGGTCGTCGGTCATGTGTTCCTTGCGCGTGTCGAGATAGTTGTTGGCGTCGTTGCCCGCGCCGATTACGGTGGGCTGGCCCATCATGGTCATGCCGCCCATGTTCATGGCATTGGGCAGCGGCGTGTATTGATTCAGCATGATCGAGGCGGCGTGCGTGAGCCGTCCCGCCGGAATCACATTGTTCTCATTGATGCCGTCTGTCACGCTGTAGCCGAAGAACTGCTGGCGGATGTATTGGGGATTCGTCTTGCTAATAGGAAGGCTGGGGTTGTAGCTGGGATTCGCGGTTGTGGTAGTGGGGTCATAGATATTGACGCCGCTCTGGCTGAAGTCGCCGGAGACTTCGCGCGCGGTGGGCACTGTGTCGACCATGGCGTCGGTTTCAACGTGCCGCAGGCCTTCATAGTTCAAGAAGAAGAAGGTTTTGCCGGTGTGCTTCACAGGGCCGCCGAATGAAGCGCCAAAGTTGTTTTGCACCAGAAAATTCGAAGTGCCCATCTGGTTGAAGGAGTGAGCGTCCATGTCACCGTTGCGTAGGAACTCATAGGCAGTGCCGTGGAAGTTACTGCTTCCTGAGCGGGTGACGATGTTGATCTGGCCGCCGCCGGCGCCGCCCATGTCGGCGGAATAGCTGCCGGTCTCGACCTCGAACTCCTGTACCGCGTCGGGAGAGGGACTGAGGTTCTGAGTGCTGAAAGTGGGGTCGGTGTTGGTGGCGCCGTCGAGGAGAAAGTAATTTGCATTGGGCCGGCTTCCGCCGATGCTAACCGCCGAGCGCTGGCCGGGTCTCCAGTAAAGCGAACTCATGTCTCCGACCGCCGCGCCGTGGCTGATGTGCGCTCCCGGCACGGTCAGCACGAGGTCAATCAACATGCGGCCATTCAGCGGCAGCGAATCCACCGATCGCTGATCGACGACCTCGCCCACGCTCGCGTCCTGAGTTTTGAGCAATTCTTCTGAGTCCAGAACCACGATTGTTTGCGTAGCAAGGCCCAGGCTCAAATGCAGATCGATGGTTGCCTGCTGGCCAACTTCAAGGTCGAGGGCCTGAGTGGCCTGCTTGAATCCGGGACTGTCGACAGCCAACGTATATGCGCCCGGCTGCAGGCCCGCAATCTCATAAAGTCCGGTTGCGTTGGAAACGACCTCGCGCTCCGCGCCCGTGCCTTTGGCGGTGATGTGAACGCGCGCGCCGGCGACGGGGCGATGCTGCGGATCAAGAATCGATCCGCGAACTACTGCGTAGTTGCTTTGCGCATGGGCTGTGACAAGGGCGATTGCAAGACAAAAAACGACTCTCACGATTTTTCGGGTCATGGCTCTCCTAAAAAATTGCATGTTATGAGACCCGCGGATGAAAGCGGGAATCTTTAGCCGGGAACATACTATGTGTGCCCGGTCGGGCATGGTGCAGGCATTGCCGTGAGCTTGTGAAGCGTGAAGGCACACGGATCGCCGCGCGCGTAATTACCGACTACTCTAAGGTGTGCCCGCATCGGTGTCATGGTCCTAACGATGGACCATGACTTCATTCTTTAGGTGGAGACGGAAAAGTGAAGGCCACTCCGCTTAGCGGAATGGCCTTTGTGGTGAAGCGGAGTAAAAGTAATTGCTGAGAGACGCTTTACACGCCAATGACGTCGCAGAGTTCCTTGACGGCCGCGGCGCTCTTCATGAAGGCGGCGCGCTCTTCATCGTTGAGCTGAATCTCGACGATCTGTTCCAGGCCGGCGGCGCCCAGTTTGCATAACACGCCCATGAAATATCCGTTGATGCCGTACTCGCCTTCAAGGTAAGCCGCGCAGGGAAGGATTTTTTTCTTGTCCTTGAGAATGGCCTCGGCCATCTCCACCGCCGCCGCCGAGGGCGCGTAATAGGCGCTTCCGGTCTTGAGGTGCTTTACAATTTCGCCGCCGCCGTCGCGGGTGCGCTGGACGATGGCGTCGATGCGCTCCTTGGGGAGCAGTTCGGTGATGGGAATGCTGGCGACAGTGGTGTAGCGAACCAGCGGAACCATATTGTCGCCGTGACCGCCAAGAACCAGGCAGCTCATGTTTTCCACGCTCACCTTCAACTCCTGGGCGATGAAGCTCTTGAAGCGGCCTGAATCCAGTATGCCGGCCATGCCGAGGACGCGTTCGCGGTTGAAGCCCGAGAGGCGATAGGCGGCCTGCACCATCGCGTCCAGCGGGTTGGAGACGACGATGAGAATCGACTCGGGCGAATATTTGACCACATTCTTGACCACATCGGTCATGATCTTGAAATTGGTCTGCAGCAAATCGTCGCGGCTCATGCCGGGCTTGCGTGCAATGCCGGCCGTGATAATCACCACGTCGCTGTTGGCCGTTTCGGCGTAATCGTTGGAGCCGGTGATTTGGACGTCGGATCGTTCGATGGGCAGTGCCTGACGCAGATCGAGCGCCTTGCCCTGCGGCACGCCCTCCACTACGTCGATCATCACCACATCGGCCAATTCTTTGGCCATGAGCCAGTGTGCTGCGGTTGAGCCGACATTGCCGGCGCCGATAATGCTTACTTTCTTGCGCATTTCATCCCTCCTTGGGGAATTGGTGAAGCAGCTTACAGCTGACAGCGGACAGCATACAGTGATCTGTCTTTACTGTCAGCTGTTAGCTGTCAACTGATAGCTGTCATGTTGCCGATAATGCGGGTGGCAAATTCGCTGGTGCCCACCTTAGTGGCGCCGGCGGTTTGACGTTCAAAATCGTAGGTTACAAACTTCTGTTGAATGGTCTTCTCCATCGACGTCTCGATGAGTTTGGCCGCTTCCTTCCAGCCGATGAACTCCAGCAGCATTACGCCCGACAGAATCACCGAGCCGGGATTGATGACGTCCTTATCGGCATATTTGGGCGCGGTTCCGTGGGTGGCTTCGAAGACCGCATAGCCGTCGCCGATGTTGGCTCCGGGCGCGATGCCCAGCCCGCCCACCTGCGCCGCGGCCGCGTCGGAGATGTAGTCGCCGTTGAGGTTGGTTGTTGCCAGAACACTATAGTCCTCGGGGCGAAGGATGATCTGCTGGAAGATGGAGTCGGCGATGCGGTCGTTGATGAGCAGCTTCGACTTCCATGCGCCGTTGCCGTGCGTCCGGCCGAGGGATTCGAGGACGTTCTTCACTTCTTTGCAAACCGCGTTTTGGTAGTCAGGAGAAGCCAAGTCGAGGCCGGGCTCGATGAGCGCCGCGTTCTGCTCGATAGTGAGATTGGGGTTGGCGTCGCGGTTGCCGACAATCCAGCTCTCCCGTTCGGTGACGGTCTCTGCGCGGAACTCCTGCTGGGCAACTTCATAGCCCCACTCGCGGAAGGCGCCCTCGGTGAACTTCTGGATGTTGCCCTTGTGCACCAGCGTGACGGTCTTGCGGCTGGATTCCAACGCGAAGCGGATGGCGGCGCGCACCAGGCGCTTGCTGCCGAAGATGGAGATTGGCTTGATGCCCACGCCGGAGTCGGCGCGTAGTTTTTTCTTGCCGCCTTTGAGTAGATCGTTGTTGATAAAGTCAATTAGCCGGGCGGCGTCCGACGAGCCCTCTTTGAACTCGATACCAGCGTAAACGTCCTCGGTGTTTTCGCGGTAGATAACGATGTTGAGCTTTTCGGGATGCTTTACCGGGCTGGGCACGCCCTGGTAATACTTCACCGGGCGCACGCAGGCGTAGAGGTCGAGCGTCTGGCGCAGGGCCACGTTGAGTGAGCGGATGCCTCCGCCCACGGGGGTGGTCAGAGGCCCCTTGATGGAGACCCTCAGGTCGCGCGCGGCGGCCACAGAGTCGTCGGGTAGCCAATTGCCGAAGCGCCGGAAGGCCTTTTCGCCGGCAAAGATTTCAAACCAGCGGATGGCACGCTTGCCTCCGTAGGCCTTTTCCACTGCGGCGTCGAAGACCCTCTGGGAGGCCTTCCAGATGTCGCGCCCCGTGCCGTCGCCCTCGATGTAGGGAAGGATAGGATGGTCGGGCACGTCGAACTGCCCGTTTTGATATCCGATCGGCTGGCCGTTTTTGGGCAGTTCCAGCCCGTTATAGGTGGCTTGCATCGGTTTTGGAGAACCTTTCTATCACTATGTTAGAGGAGGAGGCTGGCCTGCCGGATTCAGGGATTGCGGATGTGAGTCGGCACGGATTGGATGAAAGAAAAAAACTTCCATTTAAGAGGAGATCGTAGCTTTTACACGTCAAAATCGGCTTGAGGGGCAAACTGGCGGATCGCGGAGATGAACTGCTCACGGTTCGCGGAATTGACAACAAAGAAACCATAATCGGCAATTTGATGCCCGAAGTAAATTGCAAAAGAATCCAAATAATAACTGGATTTGCGGACCAATCTTACTTCAATCCAGGCAATTTCCTTCTTCTTCCAAAATCTTTGTTGACGAAGGCAGGATGCGTCTAACTCCCAGTAGATTAAGTTAGGAGTAAATGCTGTCAAAGCCAGCAAAATCGGCGCTATACCGCAGCACACAAACAGTATTGAATGGGATAATAGACCAAGAATGATCAGCAACAATCCCAAGAATACGGAACTCAATATCACCGGAATAGGCAATGGAGATTTTGCTCGAAATCTCATATGAAAAGAATAGCTCCATCAATTAAACAGGTAAAGGGAATAGTGTTTCAGAATCAACAATTTCATTCGCTTGACATCATGATGCCTTTTCGCATCATATCGACATTGCTGTGCTCGTGAAACAGGAGGTCGGGCGCTGCGGCGCAAGCGTCTCCGCGGATTCCCGTTTGTGGCATGGCCGTCGAATGATCTCCCTTAATGGCTCCCGGGATGGGCGGTGCTGCCAAACATCACCCGCAAGACTTCTTTGTTACTTGCGTAATTGTCGTGAGCTCCGGTGGGCGACTCCAGCAGCCAGAACCAATGCGTGGCGTTTTGCACGTAGAGATTCAGCACGTTCACATCACCGATGGGAGGAACACGCCAGGTGAGCAGGTCGCCTGGATCGCTCCAGGCCACGACCTGAATCTTCTTCCTGGCCGCATCGTTTCCGGGATGGACGCTGCTCTGGAATTGCGCTTGAACTTGTGCCCATTTGCCGAGCAGTTGGCTGAAATGGGCGGCACGGCTGTTCTTATCTTCCAAATTGGGGAACTCCAGCAAGGGAATCTGATTGGCGAAGAAATAAATCAGCGAGGTGCGCGCAAATACATACTCGACCGCATTATCTTCCAGGGTCTTCTCGCTCGCACTGATCTGCGCGGAGGGCGAAGCGACAGCGGCGGTGGGAGATGGATAGCCTTCAAGGTTGAGGGTATTGAAGAGGAGATAGCTTCCCAGGCTATGCGTGACCCCAATGAACTCCCGGTCCTCGGTTTTTCCCTCTTGGAACATCTTCTCCCAGTCGTAAGCTTGCCGCTTTTGATTTCCTGAAACAGTAGTGCTGCTTTGGCTGGCATCGAATTCGACTGACTTCACGATCAACTGCCGCATTCCGTCGCGCAGGATGTCGCCCAACGGGCCGACCGCCAGCATGGCGTCGGAAAATCCCCAGTCGAGTAGTCCGTTCTTCAATATACGGTTGATCAAAACGGCGTGCGCCGGCTTTTTGGCAAGTTCATTCGCCTCGGCCACTGTAATCCACGGATAGAAACGCCCCAGGCCGCCGGGGTCCTGTTTTGATTGTTGCGAACAGACCTGCAGCAGGCTGTCGTTGGGGCCGGCGAGAGAGGCTTCGCCGGTGACGATGCGACGGCACTTGAGGGAGAGAACCAGCGGCCACCAATTGATCTCATCCACAACCAAAACCGAAGGATGGTTTTTGAGATGCACGACCCAGTGCACGACAAAGGGAGCAGCGGCATGCCACTCATCGGCATTGTTCCAGACCGCGCTTCCCAGGTAGTTGAGCGGCGGCGGGTAGGAGCCGTCGGCGAATACGCCTTTGTCGGCGTACTCCGTTCCGGCGTTCTTCCAATCTTCTGTCTTGCAGAGCTTGAGCTTGGTGCAGATAGATTCCCGAAAGAGCGACGAGTCGCCCGCGCCCACGGCATTGATTCCGTGGATGTAGAGAATATGCACGGGGTGCTTATCCGGCGAGTCTAGGGCATCTCCTATGCTGGTCAGGCTCTGAAGAGTGCCGGGAACGTCTTCCACAACTTTGGCGTGCGCCGCGATGCCACGCCCCAGTCCGGCCATGATGAGAAGCGCGCAGAAAACCTTACCGATTTTCATCCGATTCAGACCTCCTGGGAGATAAAGATACGGCAGGCAGATAGAATTCTTCAAAAAACACGTGAATTCTAAGCGCAGTATGTTGACATCATGATGCTTTCTATCGTAGCATCATGATGTGCGAACCACTCTTACCATCGACGACGATATTGCCGTGCTCGTGAAGCAGGAGGTGCGACGCTCGGGCGATTCCTTCAAGGGCACAGTGAACACTCTGCTCCGCCTAGGCCTTACCGCCGGCCGTAATCCTCAGCCCAGAAAGCGCTTTGTGGTAAAGCCCCGCAAGATGGGCCTCCCGCCCGGGCTGAGCTACGACAGCATTCCCGACCTTCTCGAAGCGATTGAAGGGCCGTATCACAAGTGATAATCCTCGACGCGAACCTTCTCTTGTACGCCTATGACAGTGAGTGCACGGAGCACCAGAAAGCGCATTCGTGGTTGGAGACTGTCTTCTCGGGTCACGAGCCCATCGGTCTCCCGTGGCAGACGATCTCAGCGTTCGTACGCGTCCACACGAATTCAAGGCTGCCAGGCGACCGCTTCACCACCGAGGAAGCGGTACGTACGATCGATGAGTGGATGGACCTGCCGCAGGTTCGATTGCTGGTTCCTGGAGAGCGACATTGGGATCTGTTCCGGCAGATGCTGCTGGAGGGTAAGGTTCGCGGTCCCCTTGCCACTGATGCAGAACTGGCCGCTCTCACCATCGAATACGGCGGAGTGCTGCACACTACCGACCGCGGCTTCGCCCGCTTTCCGGGGCTGAGATGGGTAAACCCGCTGCTGGAATCCTGAAATCTACCCCCATAATTGCAATAGCTCGAAATAGTCCTGGCCGGAGCATCCTCCACCGGGCGGGTTAGTCCGCACCGGCGTGTAACAAAATGCCTAAAATCCTGCTTGACGACCGTCAAAATGCGTTAAACTCATGCGGGTACGTTCAGCTAGAGGGCCAATCTTCAAACACAGGGAGGACACATAGAAATTGGGAAAAAGCATGGTCCCGAGTAAGATGTTTTTCACCAAGGGCGTAGGCAAACACAAGGAGCGTTTGAGCTCCTTTGAGTTGGCCCTTCGGGATGCGGGCATCGCCTCGCATAATCTGGTGCGCGTTTCCTCCATTTTTCCGCCTTACTGCAAGGTGATTCCGCGTAAGGAAGGCCTCAAATACCTGAGTCCAGGCGAGGTGGTTTTTGCTGTGATTGCGGAGAACTCGACGCGCGAGCCGCACCGGTTGCTGGCTTCCAGCATCGGCGTGGCCATTCCGGCGGATCGCAACGCCTACGGCTACCTGAGCGAGCATCACAGCTTTGGTGAGACTGAGGAGCAGGCCGGCGAGTACGCCGAGGAGCTGGCGGCGGAGATGCTGGCCACCACCCTGGACGTGGACTTCGATCCGGACAAGAGCTGGGACGAGAAGAAGGAGATTTACCGCATCTCCAACAAGATTGTCCGCACCAGCAACGTGACGCAATCGGCCGTGGGCGACAAACGCGAAAAGTGGACCACCACGATTGCCGCCGCCATCCTGATTCTGGAAGAGTAAGGGCTTGCATCTGGCGGAGATTTGAGGCCAATCCTGCCTGCGAGGCTGGCCTTGAAGCATGGTTGCGGAGGAATGTCCAGCGATCCATAGCATAGGCGCGCAAATACATGGAGACAGATCATGTATCAAAAATCCATATTACCTATGAACTTTTTAGGGCTTGAACCGCCTCTATCTGATTTTGCGAATGCAAGAGTTCTGGTATGGCCGGTTCCCTTTGAGAAAACGGTAAGTTACGGCTCTGGAGCCGGTGAGGGTCCGGCAGCCATTATCGAAGCTTCTCGATATATCGAACACTATGATGAAGATTTTGGAGGGGAGACAGCGCAGATTGGAATTCATACGCTGCCAGCAATTAACACGGATTATGAACCGGACGAGATGATGCCGCTTCTCGAGCAACGTGCGGCGGAACTGATAGCGACTGGTAAGTTCCTTTGCATGCTGGGAGGCGAACACTCCATTTCAGCGCCTGTGGTAAGGGTGATGTTTAAGAAATATCCGAGATTGTCAGTGATGCAGATTGACGCTCATGCCGATTTGCGTAACTCCTACGAAGGAACCCCATTAAGTCATGCATCAACCATGCGCCGTATCGTGGAAGTATGCCCGGCGGTTCAGGTCGGCATCAGGTCTATCTCCACGGAAGAGATTCTCGCGGTTCCAACTCTCCATACGCAAATCTTTTATGCCAAGGACATAACCGGCCGCTCAGACTGGGTGGAGCGTGCGGTTAAATCACTTACAGAGGACGTATATTTGACGATAGATATCGACGGTCTTGATCCGAGTCTTGTTCCGTTCACTGGGACTCCAGAGCCTGGTGGTCTGCAGTGGTATGAGGTTTTGAATTTGATTCGCCATCTCGCACGTTCGCGAAACATCGTTGGAATGGATCTGGTCGAATTGTGCAGACCCAAGGGAAACAATGCCGCAAGTGTTCTTGCCGCGAAGCTTATTTACAAGACGCTGGGGAGCGTTTTCGAGCGAGAGATTCCCAACATTAACAAAGAATCGAAAGCATGATAGACGATCGCATAGCCATGCAAGCCGCGCTCGACGAAGCCCGCCTGGCCGCGGAGGCTGGCGAGGTGCCCATTGGCGCCGTCGTGGTCTTTGATGGCGCAATCATCGCGCGCGGGCAAAATCGCGTGTTGCGCGACCTGGACCCTACGGCACACGCCGAGATTGTCGCCCTGCGCGCGGCTGCGGCAGCCATCGGCAACTACCGCCTGACGGGCTGCACACTTTATGTGACGCTGGAACCCTGCGCCATGTGCGCCGGAGCCATGATTCATGCCCGGCTCGACCGCCTGGTTTTTGCCGCAGCCGATCCCAAGGCGGGCGCCTGCGGCTCGGTGCTCGCGGTGCTCAACCATCCGCAGCTCAACCATCAGATGGAAGTGGAGCAGGGAATTCTGGCTGATGAGGCGGCGGAGTTGTTGCGAAGTTTCTTTCGAGAGCGGCGGTAGCGGTAAACTAGCCGCATGAAGGTGCAAATGTATGCCACTTCCTGGTGCGGGGATTGCCGGGCCGCCCGGCGGTTTCTCGACTCCCACGGCATCGAGTACACCGAGATTGATATCGACCGCGACCCGGCTGCCTCGGCTGAAGTAGTGCGCCGCGTGGGAAAACGAGCAATCCCGCAGCTGGTGATCGACGGCGAATGGTTCCAGCCATATATACCGGGCCGCGGCCTTCTTATCGATGAATTGCACCAGCGTCTGGGAATTCCTCGCGTCTGAAAGTTATCTCCTTGTATAATCAAGGGTTGGGGCAGGGCCGACAAATGCGGCTCTGGCAAGGAGTTTCCCTTGATTGACCGCTATACCCGCCCGGCGATGGGCCGAATCTGGAGCGATGAGAACAAGTATCGCTGCTGGCTCGAAGTGGAGTCGGCGGCAAGCGCCGTGCTGGCCGAAGACGGCATCATTCCCGCATCTGCAGCCGTTGCCATCTCCACCAAGGCAGGCTTCAATGTTGCCCGCATTCAGGAGATTGAGGCGGAGGTAAAGCACGACGTCATCGCCTTCACAACGGCGGTGGCAGAAGACCTCAAAAACCAAGGCCTGGACGGCCAGTCCCGCTGGCTGCACTTCGGGCTGACCTCCAATGACGTGGTGGACACGGCGCAGGCGTTGCAGGTGAAAGAGGCTTCGACGCTGATTCGCGCGGGCCTCGTGGAGCTGCTGGAGGTGCTCAAGCGGCGGGCTGTCGAGTTCAAGCACACGCCGACGATTGGCCGCACCCACGGCATTCACGCCGAGCCGACAACCTTTGGCCTCAAGCTGCTCAACTGGTACGCCGAGATGGAGCGCAATCTGGCTCGCTTCGACGCGTCGGCCGAGGATATGCGCGTCGGCAAGTTCTCCGGCGCGGTGGGGACATTTGGACATCTGAAGCCGGAGCACGAGGAGAAGATCTGCGCGCGGCTGGGACTCAAGCCGGCGCTGGTATCCACGCAGGTGATTCAACGTGACCGGCACGCGGCCTACATTGCGACGCTGGCCATCATCGCCAGCTCTCTGGATAAGATCGCCGTTGAGGTTCGCCACCTGCAACGCACCGAGGTGCGCGAGGCGCAGGAGTACTTCAGCGAGAAGCAAAAAGGATCTTCGGCGATGCCGCACAAGAAGAACCCCATCACCAGCGAGCAAATAAGCGGCCTGGCGCGCGTGCTGCGCGGCAACACACAAGCGGCCTTTGAGAACATTCCGCTGTGGCACGAGCGCGACATCTCGCACTCATCCGTCGAGCGCGTCATCTTCCCCGATTCGACGATTCTGGTGGATTATCTGCTGGCCAGGACGACCGACCTGATTGACCGTCTGCTGGTCTATCCCGAGCGCATGAAGAAGAACCTCGAAAGCACCGGGGGGCTGATCTTCAGTGGGCAGTTGCTGCTGGACCTGGCCGAGGCCGGAATGTTGCGCGAGGACGCTTACCAGTTGGTGCAGGCTCATGCCATGCACGCGTGGAAGGAGGATTTGGTCTTCCGCGATGAGATTGCGCGGGACACGACGATCAACAAGCTGCTCAGCCCGGAAAAGCTGACGAAGACCTTTGACTACACGCGGCAACTGGGCAATGTGGATGCGATCTTCAAACGGGTGCTGGGGGAATAGGGAAGTTGACCAGGCCGAATCCCTCACGCCAACCTTGAGCTGGCCGCAGACCCGCGCCGTAGGCGCACGGGTGGTTAGCCCCGCGCTTTAGCGTGGGGTAAGAAATCGCCGTTGTAGAATGGGAGTCCCATAGGGACGGTGTACCATGGCGCATACGTACGCGAGCAATTTCATCCATTGTGTCTTCAGCACCAAAGAGCGCCGCTCGCTGATTCCCGCCGCACGCACCGCCGAACTCTACGATTACTTGGGCGGGATTGCGCGTGGCGAGGGCTTCTCGCTCGTCGCCGCGGGCGGGACGGCCCATCATGTTCATCTATTATTTATCTTGCCGGCCTCTTGTTCTCTTGCCCATGCGGTGCAGAAGCTCAAAGGAAGCTCTTCCCGGTAGATGGGAGACAGCTTTTCCTGGCAGGAAGGATATGGAGCATTCAGCGTAAGTCCTTCGCAGGTTGAGGTCGTGAAGGAATACATTCAAAACCAGGAAGAGCATCACCGCAAGCGCGATTTTGAACAGGAATTTGTCACGCTTTTGCGGAACTGTGGAATCGAATATGATGAGCGTTACGTCTTCGAATAATCGGAAATGGCGCCGTCTTTACGCTTTGCGCCGTCCCTACGGGACTCCGGCCTCTAAGGTGGGGCCAGCAACCCCACGCTGAAGCGCGGGGCTAATAACCATTGCGCCTACGGCGCGGCGCTTCGATCCCATATTCCGAAATCGGGATATGGGGAACCTGGCAGTTTCCGCAGTATTTTGGAGAATTCGTTATGAGCTTAAAACGAAAAGTTGCCTATGCAATAATTTGTGCGCTCATTGCCGTTGGAATTTCGATAAAGAAATTGATTATGTTGTCATGGGAGAATACCCGATGGGCGGTGCGGATGCTCCATGGTTTTGGATTGTGCGTTCCAATCCAGCTCCTGCGAAAGTCATTTTCTTTACGAATTCGAATGGCTTTAGATTGCAGGGACCCAAAATTAATGGCTATCCGGAGATATGGAGTGAATGGTGCTCCGCGGCATTATGTATAACGCGCATCTACCAATACAACGGCCAGCGATACATCCTTGCACATGAGTACCACGAGGAGAACGAACCCGAGCCATGAATCTTACCGTTGCAATCACCGGCGCATCCGGCGCAAGCTGCTGGCAATACAATTATTTACAATAATTTTCATGAAAATTTCACGGCGTTTGCTCGCGAACTGCTGAATTTAAGATAAAATTCCTCTACAAAGGAGGACAATTATGTCCCTTACTTCCCCACATCTCAAGAAGTTGATTCTGTTAGCGGCAGTTTCGGCTTTGGCCGTAACTGCCCATGCCAGCGGAATCTCTGCTACAGCCACCATCACCGGCACGGAAATTTCACCTGGAGAGTACCAATACTCGATAACCTTGAACAATACCGGCACCACCACCATAGGAACCTTTTGGTTCGCCTGGGTTCCAGGTGAAGGTTTCCTGACAGTAACGCCAACCAGCCTCGTAGCACCCACTGGCTGGACCGACGGTACGACGGCCGGTGGCGCCGCCGTTCGATGGGTGACTACCACCAATCTCCTCGCCGCGGGCGATTCGCTGAGCGGCTTCGGGTTTGACAGCACGGAAACCCCGGCACAACTGGAACTCACTGTTCCAAGCGGCGTGGGTGCTGGCGATCCCGTTACGACGTCGTATGTCTACATTGCGGCGCCGCTGGGAGACCCTGGCTATAAACTTGATGCGCAACTCACCCCCGAACCAAGCACCATGCTTCTCCTCCTTACCGGAGGTGGTCTGGTTGGTTTCGTAAAGCGCGAGATGCTGGCCTGAGATTCAATCGCAACGCTCTGAATAATGGGTCTGGCTGAGGATGAGTACCCTGGCCAGACCCGTTTTATTGCGATTCAAACATATGATCCAGCGCACGAGGCCGCTGGAGCAGATCGGATCAGCGAAGGTAGGGTCATGAGCCGTCATTATCTTTCGCGCGTGTTTTTGTGTTTTTTCTTGCGGCTGATCTGAGAAGATGGTTGGATGGAAAGCCTGAACCTCATCGTCGCACTCACCGGCGCATCGGGCGCTATCTTTAGCCGCGAGTTGCTGCGCGTGCTGGAGGCGGATGAGCGTGTGACCCGCGTCCATTTTGTAGCTTCGGATAACTCGCTGAGGGTGATTGCAGAGGAGTTGGAAGCTAGCGGGCGCAACAATCTGCTGGAAAAACTCCTCGGCGCGGCGCCTAAGAAAACGGTCCAGCTTTCCGACGTGGATATTGGCGCGGCCATCGCCAGCGGCAGCCATCCATCGAATGGAATGATTATTCTGCCCTGCTCCATGGGGACTCTGGCGGCCATCGCGAACGGCCTGGCCAACTCGCTGATTGCCCGAGCCGCCGATGTAACCCTCAAGGAGCGGCGACCATTGATTTTATGTGTGCGCGAGACGCCCTTCAATCGCATTCATCTCAGAAACATGTCGCTGGCCGCGGATGCCGGCGCGGTCATCTTCCCCTGCATCCCGGCCTTCTATAACCACCCCATCGACTCCACCGAGATGGCCCGCCAGTTTGTCTACCGCGTGCTGGCGCACGTCGGCCTGCCCCAACCGGGAGCCTATGTGTGGAAGGCGGAGGAATAGTCAGTAGGGAAGCTCGTTTCGTAGATAACCTACGCGTTATCAATGTTTTGCACTTTTCTTGGATTTCACAGAACCCTGCCAGGAATTTTATCGCTCCGTCCTTTACAAGGGAATTCTTAACTTCTCATACAACTCTGCTTGTCACGGGAGGCAGGGCTTTCTATAATCCATCAATGACCGCATAGGAAACCGAGGAGGCATGGTTTGCCCATCCACCCGGTGCATGGCTGCCCAAAAGAGCGGTTTTGCATTCCGCGAGCGATTGTTTGAGCATTGATCACTATTTTGGCAGTTCCAGGAGCCCTGAATGAAGAAATTAATTTTCGCATCTGTGATGGCATCGGCGTGCCTGAGTCTCTTTTTCACGCCCATGCTGCGTGCCCAGGATTCGACCATCACCATCAAGGATCCGGCAGAGTACAACACCTACCAGGGATGCACCACGCAAAGCGATCCCAAGGCCAAGGCAGCTTGCCTGGAGAGCTTTTTGCAGACATACCCGCAGAGCGTCGTCAAGGGTGCAGTTCTCGATACGCTGATCGACACCTACCAGGCCCTGCACGACGATGACAAGACGCTCAGCGCAGCCATGCGCCTGCTTCAGGTGGATCCAAACAACATGAAGGCCATCTTTATCTCGGTCTACCTGAAGAAAACCCAGTGCGCCAAGACCAGCGATACGCAGACCTGCGACGATGCCGCGGCGCTTGCGCGCAAGGGTCTTCTGGCGCCCAAGCCGGCTACCATGTCCGCCGACGAATGGAAGAAGCTGACCACAGGAACTTATCCGGCTTTTCATTCGGCCATCGCGTTTGACGACGCGGTCTCCAAGAAGGACTTCAAGGCCGCAGTCGCCGAATATACGGCTGAATTGATGATGTATACGGATACTCAGACCCAGTCTGGGCCCGCATTGCAGGACACGCTTTTTCTTGCCAAGGCGTATTCTCAGCCCGGCGCCAAGGATCTGGTGAAGGCGATCTGGTTTTACGCGCGCGTGTGGAACTTCGTTCCGGCTGCAGCCAAGCCCACCATTGAAAAGTCGCTCGAGTACTACTACAAGCAGTACCACGGCAACCTGGATGGCCTTGATGACATCAAGAGCAAAGCCGCACTCACAACCTTCCCAGGCGACATCGTTATCAAGCCAGCTCCAACACCAGCCGAGCTTGCTCATCAAGCGGTGGTGGATACTCCCAACCTGAGCGCCATGAACCTGGGCGACGCGGAGTATGTGCTGGTTAACGGAAATAAGGAAGATGTTGATAAAGTGTGGGCTGCGCTGAGAGATCGGGCCACGCCGGTTCCGGGCATTGTCATGGAAGCCAATGTCTCGGCGATGAAGGTTATCGTAACCCAGGGCGTCAAGCCGACCGACTATATCGTCAATCTGCAGACCCCGGTAACATGCAAGGCATTCCCCGCAGTCGGTACCGTTCTGAAGGAGGAGGAGGATTACATCCTTAACTCCGGCATCAAGGCGGATACTGATAAACTAAGCGGACTCTTCAGCGACACCAAGACGTCGATTAAGAAGATTGTGATCGAGCCCGTCGTTTCGGTAATCAAGGTCGCTGTTTCTCAGGATGCCAAAGATGCCAAGGTTCCCGACTTCATCGTCAATCTGAAGACGCACGTGTCCTGCAAGGAAGCTCCGGCGGCTGGCTTCACGTATGGGCTACAGAGCAAGGGCGATGCGGAGCTGGATGGCACCTACGATAGCTACACGCAGGTTGCAGCAACGGCAACCGCGGCGCAGACCGCGCAGATTGTGCTTCGCGACGGTGTGATACTGGAAAAGAAGAAGACAACTCCGGTGACGCACCCCAAGCCGACTGCTGGGCATCCGGCAACTCACAAGTAACCGGTTGACCGCATGATTTATTGACTGCGCCGGAGCCAGAATGGCTCCGGCGCGACCTACCCTCCTCCTGGGCCATTAAGGGGCAGCTATATTTGGCTGCCCCTTCTTGTTTTCCATCACCTATCAACTAAAAGCCCGTCGTACGCAGGGCCTACGCGCTGGTGGTAGGCTAGGGGCAGCATGGAACGATTCAGAACCCTTCCCGTTTTCCTGGCCTATGCGACTATCGCTCTAGTCTGCGTTCCCTCGTATGCTCAGGAAGACCAGAATACTGCCACCCCTCATCCGAGCCATGTGCGCAAGGCAGACCGGCGCCCGATGCCGTTCCCTCCCGGCAGCGAGACGCAGGCGCCTGCAGCCTCGTTAGAGTTCCGCGCATATGACCAAATGAGCCAGCAGGATCGCGATCTGGCGGCAGACGCGGAGTCCGCCATTGAAGAGCGCGCCGGGTTCGCCGGTCTGGAATTCAATCAGGGCAAGTGGAGTTATCAGCAGATCGTCTGCCCCGCTCTGCCCAAGCACCTGTTCCTGCAGTTCACGCGCAACAACGGCAAGGGCGATGTGAGCGTCTTTTCGGCATCGATACCGCGCTCGGGCGACGGCCGGGTGCGCATCATTCCTATCCTGCGCCGCGGCTATTCGCTCTTCTCGCCCGCGCCCATCAACGCTCTCACCATCTCGGCCTTCAACCACATCCGGGCCGAAGAGCACGTGGTAACGACTCCTGAATGGCTCGCCACCGGCATGTGCTATGCCGCCCTGGCTGGCGCGCATCCCCAGATCGGGACGCCCGAGGAGACCAATTTCAAAAAGCTGCCGGTCGCTCCAACTGGCAGAGAAGTGATTCCCATGCACGGAGGCGCGGTCATCCGGTTTACTGATGTTGCCGCGATTCCACGGCCTATGCAGTGGACCATGACCTTCAACGACAAGGGAAAGCTGCTGCATGCCTCGCATTCAGCCGCGCCGAGATCGGGAGGCAAGGTTGTTCAGCAAACTCCGGCAGAGGTTCAGGGCAAGCCCGTTCAGGCGGTTGATCCGAGTGGGAAGGCGATACTCATCAAATGAGTTATCAGTTGTCAGTTTTCGGCTATCAAGTCAAAACGGATTTCTGATAACTGACGCTGATTACTGAGAACTGACCACTGTCATCGTCATTCCCCCAGCATGATGCGCTGAATCCGCGTGGCGCGCCCCGTCCTGGGATCGCAGGAGACCAGCGCGGCGCACATCTTGGGGTTATCCTTGGCGGCGTCGAATTTGCCCGGCATTCCGGTGAGAAACTTGCGTAGCACCAGCTCCTTTTCGACGCCGATCACGCTGTCGTAGGGGCCGCTCATGCCCACGTCGGTCTGGTAGGCGGTTCCTCCCGGCAGCACACGCTCGTCGGCGGTGGGAACATGCGTATGCGTGCCCAGCACCGCGGTCACGCGCCCATCCAGATGCCAGCCCATCGCCACCTTCTCGCTGGTGGCCTCGGCGTGGAAGTCCACCACGATGACCTTGGCCCGGATGCCGGCCAGCAGTGCGTCGATGGAGTGGAAGGGATCGTTGGTGGTATTCATGAAGACACACCCTTGCAGATCAATCACCGCGTACTCCACGCCGCTTTCGGTGCGCCCCTCGTATACGCCATAGCCGGGTATTCCGGGCTGGAAATTCGCTGGGCGCAGCACGCGGCGGCCGCGCTCATGGCTATCGGCTGGGGCCGCGTTCAGGTAATCGATCAGCTCGCGTTTGTCCCAGACGTGGTTGCCGGTGGTCAAAACGTCCGCGCCCAAATCGAAGAGATCCTCAGCGATCTGCGGAGTCAGGCCAAAGCCGCCGGCAGCGTTTTCCGCGTTGAGGATGGTGAGCTCCACCTCATGAGCCGTGCGCAGATGTCCGATGTGCTCACGCACAATCTTGCGCCCCGCGCTGCCGCAAATATCGCCGACGAAAAGAATGTTCACAAAAGCTCCAGGGACTAGGGACTAAGGGACTGAGGGACTAAGGGGCCGGAGATTGCTTTGATCGAATCGACTTTATCAACGCCCCAAGAAGGCGGCCGACATCGTTGCACAAGGACTCGGTTGATTCGAGATTCAGAGGTGAGCCGTATCCCAACTTCTTGGCAATTACAATCTGAGTTTCAAGCTCCGAGCAGGATCCGCGAGCATGGCCCAGAAACAGTATATATTCGCCTTTCGTAGAACGGCCATATCCTTCTGCGATGTTGCTCGCAATAGACACGGAAGCTCTGCGCATCTGGTTGGTAAGGCCGAAGCACTCGGAATCTGGAAACTTGGAGGTCAGCTTGTAGACATCGACAGTCAATTCGATTGACCGCTGCCAAACGATGAGATCTTTGAACGATTGCCCCATCGAAATTCACCTCTTTCCCTCAGTCCCTAGTCCCTCAGTCCCTAGTCCCTGCTTTTCCGGCCTCATCAGCGGAAACAGAATCACGTCGCGAATTGACTTGGAGCCGGTCAGCAGCATCACCAGCCGGTCGATGCCGATGCCCTCGCCGCCGGTGGGAGGAAGCCCGTAGGCCAGCGCCCGCACGTAATCTTCGTCCATCTGGTGAGCCTCTTCGTCGCCATGGGCGCGCTCTTCAAGCTGCTGAGCAAAGCGCTTGTGCTGTTCGACGGGATCGTTCAACTCGCTGAAGGCGTTGCCCAGTTCGAAGCCGCCGGCAAAAAATTCAAAACGCTCCACGTGCTCGGGGTCGTCGGGCTTGGCCTTGCTCAGCGGCGAAACTTCGGTCGGGTAGTCGTAGATGATTGTCGGCTGAATGAGAAACGGTTCCACCACTGCCTCGAAGAGGTTGTAAACCGATTTGCCCACGGATGCGCCCTTAAGCGAATCGTAATAAGTTGCGGTGATGGCGCCGTGAATGGTCTTCAGATCCGCGATGCGCTCCGGGCTAAGATGCGCGGTATCGCCAACCGCCTTTTCCAGCGAGTTCATGGACGCATGAAGCCGCGTTTGCAAGACCTGTGCAGAATCAAATGCCGTCATCGCCGGCTTGGCGCCCGCATCCTCCGGCCAGTACTCACGGATAGCTTCGCGCATGGTGAACCGCTGCCACTTGGCCAGATCGATGGTGTGGCCGTTGAATTCGGTCCTGGTGGTTCCGTTCACATCCCGCGCCACAAACTCAATCAGCTCCTCGGTCAGGTCCATCAGGTCGTGATAGTTGGCGTAGGCCTGATAGAACTCCAGCATGGTGAACTCGGGATTGTGCTGCGTGCTCACGCCCTCGTTGCGGAAGTTGCGGTTGATCTCGTAGACGCGGTCAAAGCCGCCGACCACTAATCGTTTGAGATAAAGCTCCGGCGCGATGCGTAGAAACAAATCCAGATCGAGCGCGTTGTGGTGCGTGGTGAAGGGCCGCGCAGCCGCTCCGCCGGCTATCTGTTGCATCATCGGCGTCTCGACTTCGAGGTAGTCGCGCGCGTCGAAGAATTGGCGGATGGCCTTGAGCACCTTGGCGCGCTTGACGAATACGGCGCGGCTCTCGAGGTTGGCGAACAGGTCCACGTAGCGCTGGCGATAGCGCAGCTCCACATCGGCCAGGCCGTGAAACTTCTCCGGCAGAGCCAGCATGGCTTTGCATAGGAAGGTCAGCCGCTCCACGTGAATCGTCAACTCGCCGGTTCGTGTGCGGAAGAGGTAGCCGGACGCGCCGATGTGATCGCCCAGGTCGAGGAGTTTATAAAGCGCGAAACCCTGTTCGCCGACGGCATCGAGGCGAACGTAAATCTGCAAGCGCTGGCCGCCTTGTTGCAGCGTGGCAAAGCCGGCCTTGCCTTGTGCGCGAATGGCCATGATGCGCCCGGCCACGGCCACCGTCACGCGCGAGGCTTCGAGAGCTTCCGCCGTTGCCTCGCCCCACTGCTCCCGCACCTTCGGGATCGTGATCGCCTCCGCCTCTTGCTCGGACGGGAAGCGGTTGGGATAGGCCGCCTGCCCCAGCTTGACGATCTCTTCCAGCTTCGTCTTGCGCAGGTCGAAAAGATTGCGCTCAAATTCCGAATCGAACACGGTAATTCCTCTGTGTAAACTGCGACCCAGGTTCAACTGTCAGTATATCGCCCATTGCGCTTGCGGCGATGGAGGCTGGGATGAACATCTTTCTGCGATGCAAAAAAACTATTGACCAGACCGGTCTGCTGCCGTTTAGGATTATTGCCATGAAACCCAGGCTGGTTGTACTGCTCCTCTGCGCGTCGCTGGTTTCCGCGGTGTGTGCTCGTGCCAAGACCAACCTGCCGGACGCTTGTGGCGATGACAACATCAAATTCGATGTCAAAACAGAAAAGAGCAAGACTCCGCCTGCCCCTCCTGCTGCCGGCAAGGCGCAGATTGTCCTGATCGAAAATGAGAATTTTGCGTTCGCTCCTTTCATGCATATAACGGTACGCTTTGGCATGGATGGGGCCTGGGTGGGCGCGGACAACGGCAATTCCTATTTCGCATTGACAGTGGACCCAGGAGTCCATCATCTGTGCGCGAATTGGCAATCGGTTTTGGGCGCGTATAAGAAGGATGTCGATTTGACCTCCTTTATTGCCGAGGCGGGTAAGATATATTACTTTGAGGCTTCCATTGGCGCTACTAAAGACAGCACGGGAAGTTTAATTTATGAAGGGGACACGACCGCCGGACAGTGGGTTAATATCGGCGGATCGCCCGGAATGCCGATTATCGGCTTTGTTCAATTAGACGAGGATACGGGCAAGTACCGGGTCAAAGCCTGGAAGCTCGCCACCTGGAAAACCAATAAATAGCACGGTCTCTTTCTCTTTCGCGCGGAAGGGCGTCCATCGTGCATAATCACTTTGGATGCCCTTCAACCGCCCCATTCCGGAGTCGACGCAGCAGCCAAAAACCTCCAGAGGAATTACGGCCTGGGTCGAGGCCGAAAAACTGATGCAGATTGCGCTTCTGCTGCCCTCGGCAGCGTTTGTCGGCTGGCTGGCCGGCGCCTTGGCCGACAAATGGCTGCACCAGTCGTGGATCGGCATCGCCGGGTGCGTCTTTGGCGGCATCTCCGGGTTGGTCTATGTGGTTCGGCTGGCGATCACAACCGAGAAAAATTCCCATATAGAAGACCTGCCCCAGAACGGAACCGGAGAGGATAGCACTGACAATACGTTATGACCCAGGAAACCCACCCAATCGTTGATTTCACCCATGAGAATCTGGAATCGCTGTTTAAGCGGGTACTGGGTAACATACTGATTCTTGGTTTGTTATCCGCCATGGCTGTACTGATTGGCTCCGGCTGGCGCAATGCTGCGATGCTGGCCGTTGGAGCCGCAATCTCGGCTGCAAGCATCATGGAGTGGCGGCGGATGGTCCGCGCCATTAACGCTAGACTCGACATGCAGAAGACCGCCACGAACGCGTACGCGGTTGCACTCTTCTTTGTGCTCAAGCTCATTCTTTTTGCGGTAGTGATTTATGTTAGCCTGAAATATATCCAAGGCTCTGTATGGGCGCTTCTCTACGGCCTGGGTTTAGCGGTATTGACCATTGGCTGGGAAGGTATCAGGCTGATCAGGGACTGAACGGTTCCCTGAAGCGAGCCGAGCGGGAAACAGAAAGATTCATCTCACAATGCCGGAAACATGGATTTTTGTCCGTTGGCTGAACGGCCTCTTCATGGGGGTCGAGGTCAAGGCTTTTCAATCGATTGGGATTATACCCACCGCGGCCGCTCAACAGGCCGTCAAGGTCAATCAGGCCTTCGGGCTGGAACTGCTGGTAGCCGTCGGGCTGATCGCCTTTTTCATCCTTGTGCGGCTGACGCTGTCAGTGGAGAAACCCAACCCGGCGCAGCAGATCGCCGAGATGATTCACGAGTTCACCGGCAGCCAGGCGGACCAGACCATCGGCCACGGTTACCAGCGCTTTCAGGCATACGTCACCTGCATCTTCCTCTTTGTTCTGTTCAATAATCTGCTGGGGCTGATCCCCGGCCTCGAAGCTCCTACCAGCCAACCTTGGGTGCCCTTGGGCCTTGCGGTGCCGACCTTCTTCTACTACAACTATCAAGGCCTTCGCGCAAATGGCCCCATAGGCTATATGAAGCAATTTGCCGGGCCCGTCTGGTGGCTTGCGTGGCTGATGTTTCCCATTGAGATCGTCTCCAATCTGGCGCGCATGATGTCGCTCACCATTCGTCTTTACGCCAATATGTTCGCCGGCGATATGGTGACGCTGGGCATCTTCTCGCTGGCGCCGGTGATCATTCCCTCGGTCTTTATGGGCTTTCACGTTTTCGTTTCCTTTATTCAGGCTTACATCTTCATGCTCCTGACAATGATTTATCTGTCCCTTGCATTAGCACACGAGCACTAGGTTTTAACTCGTCCTAGATGAGGAGAAAAATTCGCCGGAGAGCGCTTCCGCTCCGGGCAAACGAACGGCCGCCAGCGTGAGGGGGTCAAACGCAATTTCGGAAACGCTGTAACTCGAAGCCTCGAAAACATAGTCAACGCGACCAACAGGGAGCGGTGACCTTGCAAGATGCAAAAAGGAAACAGAATTTCCGAAATTGCCGAGCACGGTGAGCCTCAACCACCCACTGGCGGTCAATTCCAAGAGAAGCAGGAGAACTATGCGGAAACTTCAATATCTGTTCATGGCCCTGGCGGTTCTATGCTTCGCCATTCCGGCCTTCGCGGATGGCGGCTCTGCCGCTGCCAACCTGGCGCCCATCGGCGCCGGCCTCGGTATGGCGCTGGCTGCCGGTCTTTGCGGTCTCGGCGAGGGCAGGGCCGTCGGCTCAGCTTGTGAAGCGCTGGCCCGCAACCCCGGTGCCCGCGCCGCGATCCAAACCTTTATGATTATCGGCCTGGTCTTCATTGAGTTTCTCAGCATGATGACATTTGTCATCATCCTAATGAAGGTCTAACGAGAACTGTTTTTAAAGGCTCAAAGCGGCCCCACCCATCTGGATGGGGCCGCTTTGCGTTTGTACCGGATTTGGTGAGTACTTAGTGTGCTTCCGGGGCCATTCTTTCCGGCTCTCCGCGCAGCATCTGTATGGCCTGCCGGTAGTCTATGCCGTCGGGGATAGGCGTATACGCGGTCATCTCCTGAGTGCTGTCGAAATCTTTTGTTTTGAATAGGATGCGCAGCTCCATCTTGATCTGGAAGCGCGCAATGCGCCACTGTCCCGCGCCCACATTGGCCTGTTCCAGGACGATCCATCCCCCTTTGTCCAGTTTGCCCAGAATGCCCCAGCCGTAGTTGGTGTCCTGCTGCAGATGGCCCTCCAGGCGCGTCACGCGCTCCTCTGTAGCGTCGATCCAGAGTTCGCCGATCATAGCCGTCAGCGCCTGCGTCTCTATATCTGGCGGGCTGAAATCGGGGTTGGGCCGGAAGCGGAACTTCTCCACAGTACCCGAGGATCCCTGGCCAACCCCCTCGTATTCATAGAGAAACGCCTGGGGCAACATGCGCAACAGCTTCAGGACGATCCCGGTGTCGGATTCCTCGCTCTGCTTGCGATGACGTTGACGGCTCGGGTCGCTCAGCAGCGCGTCAAGTCTGGCCTGTTCCAACTGCTCGTCGGCCTGGCTCAGCGGCTGGTCGTTGATGGCCACCAGCCGGGCAACGTCGCCATCACGGGTTTCGGCAATCTCCTTGGTCGTGGTCAGCCGAGGGCTGGATTTGCGCAGCCGGTAACGCATGGGATGGCTCAAGTCACGGGCGGTGCGCGTCTCGGTAGCCAGGGCCCTCGCGACCAGCTCCTGGGCTTGAGTGGGCGTAAGGGCGGCCGGCTGCCCCTGGGCAGCGACAGTCCAGGCGAATAGCAGGAAAAATGGTAACATTTTGCACACATTTTCTAGTTTAACGGGCATGAAAGGTCCATCGATGAGGATTGAATACCTATCTCAGTTAGACGCGGATACGGTTTTTATGATGCTTTGATTGAAGCCATGGGGCTTGGTTGCGTATAGTGCGTTCAGGGCCAATTATTAGGCTAGAACTCTCTTAGAGATTGAAGCAGACGGCATTCGGCCAAAGCGCCCCCCTCCTCTCCCCGGGGCAGCGGCCAGTTCTGGCGAGCACCGGGCTGCGCATTCTCTGAGTATTCTTTAACTAAGGTCCGGGGAAGGAATCTCACCATGTCAGTTGAAAACGCTTCCGCACGCATCGGCAAAACCGTCGTGATATGCGGCGAAGTAAAGGGCAGTGAAGACCTGATCATCGACGGGCGGGTGGAGGGGACCGTGAGCCTCTCGGAGAGCCGGTTGACCATTGGCCCTAGCGCCAACGTTGCCGCTGATCTCTCCGCCAAAGACATACTAATTTTGGGCCAGGTGCAGGGCAACCTGGTCGCCAGCGGCCGTGTCGAGTTGCGTGCCGGCTGTCTGGTGGAAGGAGATATTCGTGCCCTCCGTCTGGCGGTAGAAGACAATGCGGTCTTTCGAGGCAAGGTGGACCTGACACAGGCTGTTTCCAGGGGCACTGAGACCGAAAAACGGCCGCATGCCGGTGGCGTCTCTTAACAGGAAGCTGCTTGCCGCTCCGGCCTTGTGCCGGTTGCCGGGCAGCAAGAGGATTCGAAGGTGCTGAGCCGCTGGTTTGAAAAGAAAGTGGAAAGCGTTTATTCCGCTTCCCTCCCAGGCTTAACCGGGCCCAAGGTGTCGCGCCACTCGGGCGGATGGGCGGCACTGCGCAAACGACTGAATACGAAGTCTGCCCTCCAGACCATCGACATGGGCTATACCTCATCGGCTAACGTCCAATACCTGACCGGACTGGGCCACAGCGTCTTCCTCACCGATTTGGTTTACGACGCCTGCACGGGGAACTGGCAGACCGGCATTGGCGAGGACGGCAACCCTATCTGGGATGTAGAGGGTTTTTTGCAACATTCGCTCAGTTTTGCGGGGCGCATGTTTGATGTGGTGCTGTTGTGGACCGCTCTCGACTATCTTCCCGAACCATTCGTGGTGCCGGTGGTATCGCGCCTGTATGAGGCCACGAATCCTGACGGGGTTGTGCTGGCCTTCTTCCACACTCAAACCAGGGGCATAGAGACGGCTCATTGCCGCTACCACGTTACCGCCGGTGACGAGGTCAATATACAGTTGGCCCAGAAGTTTCCCATTCAGCGCGCCTTCAGCAACCGCAGCATCGAGCGGCTCTTTGCCGCCTGGTCCGGTTACCGCCAGTTTCTGGCCAAGGACGGAGTTACGGAAGTCATCATTACGCGCTAGAGCGACACCTAGTGGACTTTCGCCTTTGAGCGTCACGGCTTTGCCAGCCGCGCCGACAAGAACGCAAAGACAGGAAACGTCAGGTACGCCAGTCCTATTTCCGAGTAATATCCCCACGCGGTCATCTTCATCGGACCATAAGCAAACATCGGGTAATCAAAGACCAGGTTCATGACAAACCATAGCATTCCCACGAGCAGGGCTTCGCGTACTGACACTGGCCGGTTTCGAAAATAGCCGGCGAGCAATAGTCCGGCAGTAAGCAGAACAACCAGATACATCAGCGTAGAAAAGAGCGGCGCGTTGGATTTCTTCAAAAAGAATATAAAGAATGAGATGGCAAACGGTATCAACCAACTAAAGAGCCCGAGCAATAAGGCGCGTTTCCAAAGAAACATAAGTGCCTCCACGGCTAGCATTGTAAGCAAAGACCAATGGACGTTCAAGACTGATTTTGCGACCGCGCCAGTAGGCCAAAATTCATTCCACGCGTAGTTTTCCTACATTGAACCTGCAGCAGACAAGGGAATTGCCGTCATGGTAGATTGGAAATCCAGGGAGGGGCAGTTACGATGGCTGAACGAATGCAGCGTACCGGAAGTGGGGAGTTGAACTTGCAGGGAACGCGCATTACCTGGCTTGGACATGCGACCGTGCTGGTCCAAACCGCCCGAGGCACCAACATCCTGATCGATCCATTCATCGCGCAGAATCCGAAGTACCCCAAGGAGTTTGTCCTGCCGGCGAAGATCCAATACATTCTTGTAACCCACGGCCACAGCGACCATATCTCAGATGCGGCGCCGGTGGCTGCCAGGCACAATTCCACGGTGGTGGCCATTTATGAGTTGACGACCTGGCTCGCGAGCAAGGGCGTCGCCAACACGATTGGCATGAATCTGGGCGGAACCGTGCAACTGGACGATGTGGCGGCGACCATGGTTGAGGCCAAACACTCTTCGGCGGCGCAGGATGAACAGGGGACTCACGATGTTGGAGTTGCGGCAGGGTTCGTATTGACCATAGCGGATGGTCCGGTTCTCTACCACGCTGGCGATACGGCGGTCTTCTCTGACATGAAGCTGATTCGCGAGTTATACCGGCCAGAAGTTGCCATGCTGCCCATTGGAGGACATTTCACTATGGGCCCGAAGGAAGCGGCGCTGGCTACGCGCTTTCTGGGGGTGAAAACCATCCTTCCCATCCACTATGGAACCGTTCCACAACTGAAAGGGACTCCAGAGGAGTTGGCCGCACTGGTCGATTCCAGTGTCCATGTAGCGCGATGGGCGCCAGGAGAATCCATTTAGCCCACATTTCCTTTTTGATTCATCACTGTGAAACTTCTAAGCGTCATATTGGAGAATCGCTTTGCTGCACGGCAAATCCTGGCTTTTTGGTCCCAGCAAAGGCCGTGTCGCACACGACCGGGTCTTTGGCCCTGGAACCAATGCGAAAAAGATTGTGAGCGGAGGCAAATTGGCGTATACTGGTTCGCAGCCTAAAAGCAAAACGGAAATTCCGGCTTAATACTTTGTTTGCACATCGGAACGTAATTTTCCTACGGAAAGAGAGACCTCAATGAAAACACTTAAGCTGCTTGTTTTAGTTTGCGCATTTGGCATTTGGATGATTCAGCCTCTGAAGGCATTCTCGTCCAGCCTCTGCGACGCGATACCAGGCAATCTGGTTACAAATTGCGGTTTCGAGGCTGTTTATTTCACCGGATGGACTAAGGGCGGTAACGAGGGTATGACCGGCATCATGCCCAGCGGCTACTATAAATCCAATTCCGGCAACTGGTTTCTTGAAATGGGACCGAAAGGCTCCGACGGCACCCTTTCTCAGACGCTTACAACGATCACTGGACAGGACTATGCATTTGCTTTCTATCTAGCCAGTGAAGGCGATAGCCCCTCGGATTTTTCTGCATACTGGGACGGCACCCAGCTTCTCTCTCTGACGAATCCCAATAGCGGTGTTGCATACACTAGCGGCGGGGCATACACTCTTTACACATATACGGTAACTGGTACCGGCTCAGACACCATTCAATTCGACTTCCGGGATGATCCAGGGGTTCTGCTGCTCGACGATATATCCGTGTCCGCTGTTCCCGAACCGGACACCTTCAGTCTGCTCATCCTCGGGCTCGGCCTCGGCCTCGCCTTCGTGGGACGCCAACGCCTCTTTGCCTGATCACGAAGCAGATTGTCATTTAGATTAATGCGGTTCTGCCGGAAGTATTGGACTGGCATGCCAGCCGCATGTCGCCCAGGCTTCAGCTATTTGCCTGACGCTGCTTTCCTCTGCTCCGCCCAGCGGCGCTTTACGGCCTCGACAATGCGCCTTCGCCCTTCAGGGGAAAGATGCCTCTTCTTCTTTGCGGCTTTTTTGACGGCAGGAGCGGCCGCAATCTTCTTGTGCGCGGCGCCGAAGCCGCTAGCCAGCAGAGCGCGAGCCTGCTGCAACTGAGCAATCTCGTGATCAATCTGAATCAGAATCTCTGAAACTCCCACAGCTCCACCTGACAAACACAATACGCAAGATAAGATTTTATTACAAACATAAAAGCCTTAACAGCGCGGGTAAAAACAAATCATTTTCGGAATGAGCGGACAGAAAGCAGGCTCTAGAGATAACGCGTGGGTTTCTGCGGAGGCAGCGGACGATCAGACGCATCGGATGCCGCGTGAGGACCGGAAACTCCCTGGCTGCCAAGACGCACACCAGCGGTAGATTCAGAGGCGCGATAGTTGCGCAGGTCGCGCAGGATATCATCCTTTTCGCGGGCATACTGGCCGGCTAGATGAGTCAAGGCATAATTAATGATGTCGCTGTGGTGCAATTCATGCATGGAGGGATCGCGGCGCATATTTACCCATAAACGATGCACCAGTTGCACATCGTCGGCGCTTAGCTTGGGTGCATGTGGCCCTATGTAATATACCTTGGCTTCGCCGCTGGGATCGACGACATAGTAGTTGAACTGGCGCTTGGGCTCCGGCAGCGCCTCCCAGGCCTGTCCCAGATGAAAAGCCTGTTCCCCGGCGGTCATGGAGCTGGAGACTCCAGAGACCACTGAATCCACCTCCAGCGAGTTGGCGCTTTGCGCCAATGCGGTGAAGACGTCTCCAGCGGGAATCATAAGCAGAGATACCTTTTTGCCAAAGCTCTCTGCTATGGAGATGGCCTTGGTGAAGATCATTTGTTCGTGCTCGCTGAAGCTCTGGTCCGCGGCGCTAAGGTACTCCGGTCCGCCCACACCCATCATACGCACATTGATCACCACCACGTCCTGCTCCTGCGTGTTGGTGTGAGAGAGAGTCCACTTCAAAGCGATGGGGTTGGAGGAATCGCGTATGGTGACAATTACGCCGCCCGGACGAATGGCCACAGACTCCCGGCTTACCGCCTCCTGTTGCTCCAGTTGAAAGATATCCTTCATCAGGTGTGCAGTCTTGGCATGTTTGCGCAGGTTAATACGTTCAGAAACCGTAAATATGATGAAAAATACCGCCGCAAACAGTACGCCACTCACTGTGGCCACAGATTTGGTGAACAGGTTGACGATGGCGGTGGAGATCAACACCAGGAAGACCGAGATCAATCCTACGGGAAGCTCGAACTTCCCGATGCGGATGTTAGGGGGAACCTTCCATTCGCGCGTGCCATGATACGTCCAGCGCATAACCAGAACGGCCAGACTGTTGAAGGTAAACGACCAGATCACGCCAAAGGCGTAGGCCTCGCCCAGAATGATAACGTTTCCCCGGCTAGCAATGATGGTGATCATCTGGAGGATGAAAACCATATTTATGATGCGAAAGCTGGTGCCGAATTTTTTATGCGGCTTGCGGAACCAGTCGGTCAGCACACCGTCCTCGGCCACGCGCATCAACACGCCGGTCGAGCCGATCATCGATGTGTTGATCGCTCCGGAGAGAATCAGGAAACCGACCAGCACCACGAAGATGCGGAAGGCGATGCGCCAGAACATGGGACCGACCATGTACATGGCCAGGCCGGCGATCAGGTTGTCCTGGTAGATGTGGGTGATTTGCCATGGCGGAATCAACATGGAAGCCAGCAACGTGGCGCCGCCGGTAAAGATGAGGCTGTAGATGGCAATGACAATCGCAGCCCGCTTCAGGTTCTTCAGCTTGGGGTACTGAATTTCACGATTGACCTGTGCCAGGGTCTCTTCGCCGCTCATGGCCAGAATCGAATGGCCAAAGGCCATAAGTATGCCGAACAAACCCATCAACGGAAGCAGCTGCGGCATTCCCCGCAGGAATCCCAGGGCGTCGCTGCTGAAATTGAGATTGGAAGGTATGGGCGATGGAGGCAGGTGAGCGCCGGGTGTCATAAATACCGAGTAACTGCCCCAAAGCAGAAGAATCACCACCATTACCGTAGTGACCTGCATAACGCGCAGGGCCTTGCCGCTGGATTCCTCGATGCCCTTGATGTTCTCCCACCAGTAATAGATGGTGACCGCTGCGGCAAATATCGCCGAGGTGTGATTCATATCGAACTGAAAGGGATGATGATGCGCGTCCAACAGCGCCGGAGGAAGCCAATGGCTGGTATTGGCCACCGTCAGCAGCTCGTTCATTAAACCCGTAATATATTGCCCGGCTGATACGCCGGAGATTGGCCCGGTAAGGATGTAATCGAACATCAGGGCAGAGACGCTGAGTTTGGCAAAGCCCCCGCCCAGGGCTTGCTTCACCACGCGATAGACGCCAGCGCGGGTGAACATCGAACAGCTTTCGACGTAGACCGCGCGCACCGCAAAGCTGAACAGCATGATACCGAGAATGAACCACGGCGCCGCCTCGCCCACCATCTGCTCAGCGATGCCCCCGGCATAGAAGGCTGAGGAGCCCAGATCATTCAGAACAATGGCAGCCGCTCGCCAAAAAGAGATGAACGTCAGCATCACCGAGGATGCCACGATGAGCTTGACGCGGTCGGAAGGAGGTGCAAAGGTCGTTCGGGTGGATGCCATTGCGATAGTGCCGGCGCTACGGCTGGCTTTCTTGTGTGGCGGGTGCGTTTATCATCGCCCGCACTGCGATGAGTTTATGTCCAATCGAAGACAGAGTCAATGTTCACAAACAAACTTTAGCGAAATGCGACCTCAGGCGCGTGACTCAGGCGGCTCATCTTTGCCGAAAAGCTCGATTCCGTCCTCGACAAAACTGATGAGCACGACCACAGCAGAGCCCGCAAGGCCGACAAAAAACATGACTTCCAACAGCCGCATTGCAAAGATTATCAGATGCATTAATAAATTGTAGCCGTTTTTCCCGTCCGGTTCACAGGTTGCCCAGAGAGAATCCACAGGAGCTGTGCAACTCATTTCTTTTCAAGCTCGAATTCTGTGCATTACCTGATTTGGGCCGGCGAGTCCGAATAGTAGCCGGTGCGATGGCGAATATTGAAGGACTGGGGCGTTGCCCTGGGAATCGTGACCTGAATGCGGTGGAAAGTTCTTCCCGGTTCCTGATTGTGAGGATAATAGGCAAGCAGATACTGCGTGCGCAGGTCGTCGCTTACCCGCGCAAAGGCCTTATCAAGCCCGCCGTCGTTCACATAGAAACTCTTGCCGCCGGTTTGCTCCGCCAGAGTGATTAACGCATGTTCGCCACCAAGATCGCGGCCTGCGCTGGCCTCGATTGGCACGTCGATGAGGCTGTAGATCATTACTTCATTGCGCAGCGCCTGCTCCAGTGCCTGGGCGTAGGTGGCGTTGCTTGCGGTGTCGTCGCCGTCAGAGACGAGCACCAGCACCTTGCGCCCCTGCTTGTCGCCCAACCGCGCCGAAGCCTGACAGATGGCATCGTAGAGTGACGTAGCCCAATCGCCGCGCAACTCGCTCAGCCCGTGATCGATCTGGGCCACCTTGTTGGTGAAGGGCGTCAACTCGCGCACATAGGTGGCAAACTGCATCAGGCTCATTTGATCCTGAGAGCGCAACAGGGCGTGGGCAAACCGCCGGGCCGCGTCCGCCTCTTCGGCCATGTCCTTGCGCACGCTGCCGCTGGTGTCAATGGCCAGCGTCAGATTCAGCGGCAGCTCCGATTGGCGTTCAAAGATCGAGATCTGCTGTGGCCTGTCATCCTCGGTGAGCGCAAAGTCCTCGCGCGTCAGGCCGGCCGCAATCGCCCCGCTCTGATCGATTACGTTCACAAATACGTTGACCAGCTTTACGTCCACATGCAGGGTAAGCTCCTGTGCCGACAGCGACAGGGGCGCCAGAGCCAGCAGCGCCAAGAAGCAGGATCGCCGGCAATTGTTCATTACGCCAATGGAAAGAATACGCGCCTGCATTCCCAAAGAATACCGCCTGCAGGTTAGACGTGACAGGCGGCAATCAGTAAATGAGGCCGGACAAATCACCCAAACTTGTACAGAAACCCCGAGGGCGTACCCCAAAGGTTCCGCGACCGGTCCTCGTAGAAGATGCTGAACTCGATTCCTGCGATGTCGTAGTCGAACAGGGGCACCCGGTCGAAGGTAATGTCGCCGCGCACTGAGTACTCGTCGCCGCCGCAGTCGATCATCAGCGTGTCTTCGGTCGAGAGTCTTTCGGGATGGGTCAGTAGCATGCAGGCAACGGCAAAGACGCCCAGACCGAACTCGTTGCCGGCCATGACCACACGGGCGCGGCGGGCCGAGCAGCCGCGATGCAACATGCCAAACTGCGCGGCCAGCACCAGAATGTCCTGGCCCTGCTGCTGGTCGGCCAATATCTTCTCCGCCAGCATGGAGCGCTCGCTCTGACGCAGGTAGGCCGTACCAAGGCGGCCGATGATGCGGTTTTGAAATTTCCGACGTGTGGCTAGTATTTCCAGCGCCATCTCCACGGCATCGTTATAGTTGGAAGCCAGCGCCTGCCAACGGGGAATCGCAAACCACGCTTCAGCACCTTCCAGCAGCGGCCTGCGTGCCAGCTTTTCCAGGCAACTGCCCAGCGTCGGAAAGCACTTTTTCAACTCCGTGACCTGGGCCTCAACCGGCCGTTCCCGATAGGTGGGCGGATAGGTCCGGTTCGAGCCCACCTGTTCATCCTTGAACTTGTCGCTGGCAGTGTGCCGGTGGATAATCTCCACCACCGAAGCGGCAACTTCCGCCTTGAGCTTTCTGCCCATATCCAGCACGGTCTGCGCGCTTTGCCGGTCCATTTGCTCAACGGCCGCAAGGTAGGCAGTTTGCACGGCTTCCCCGAGATACTCCTGGAGCACCGCATTCTGGCTGGCCGTGGTGTTTCCGGAGAGATGCAATGGAGTGATGGTTGCTGTGGTCGTCGCCATGGTCACCGCTTTTCGCGCGCCCGCGCACTGGTTTCTGTGACTCTTATCGGCACATTCGCTGTTTTCAGTAGGGAGAAAGCACTAAAGTTGCTCTTTTTTGGGACAGGGGGAGGGTGAGCTGTATGTCAGGGTTCTGTCAGAGGGGCTTGAATTACACCGCTGAAGTGCCATAAGCACGCAAAAAAGGCCGGCAGTTTGCCGGCCCCATGCGATCCATTTCAACCCGTTTTATGCAGATGCGCTCACACCCTGCTCGACGGCCACCGGCTTCGTGTCCGGCCTTGCCTTCAGCAGCGGCAGGGCCACGGCCAGCACATCCTCAATGCGGCTGGCGTAATGGATGGTGACGCCCTCGAGCAGTTCCGGGGTCAGGTCTTCTTCCACGTTCTGGCGGTTTTCCGTGGGCAGGATGATGTTATCCACTCCGGCGCGGCGCGCTGCCAGAAATTTTTCCTTGATGCCGCCCACCGGCAGCACGTTGCCGCTGAGGGTGATCTCGCCGGTCATGGCGGTCAGCGGGCGAACCGGCGTATCGGTCAGCAGCGAGACCAAAACCGTGGCTATGGTGACGCCGGCCGAAGGTCCGTCCTTGGGGATGGCTCCCGCCGGTATGTGGATGTGCAAGTCGGTTTCCTTGGTGAAATCCTCGGCCAGGCCCAGAGAGGCGGCGTTGGAGCGCACCCAGGTCAGCGCGGCCTGCATCGACTCCTGCATCACCTCGCCGATCTGCCCGGTCATGGCGAAGTTGCCCTTGCCCTTCATCTTGTTGGCCTCGATGAAGAGAATGTCTCCGCCAGCTGCCGTCCAGGCCAGGCCAACGGCCACGCCGGGGCGCTTGACCCTCTCGGCGACCTCGGTATCCACGCGCACCTGGATGCCGCCCAGAAACTCCTTGAGCACCTCGCGCGTCACTACCAGCTTGTCTGTCTTGCCCTCAACCACGCGCCGTGCCTGTTTTCTGCAAACTGTCCCCAGTGTTTGCTCCAGCTTGCGCACGCCGGCCTCCCGCGTGTAATGGCGCACGATGTGGCGTACTGCATCCTCGGGAAACTCGATCTGCTCGGCCGTGATGCCGTTCTCCTTGATCTGCCGGGGAATCAGGTAGCGGAAGGCGATGTGCATCTTCTCATCCTCGCTGTAACCCTGCAGGAAGATCAGCTCCATGCGATCCAGCAACGGCGGAGGAACTGTGTCCAGCATATTGGCCGTGCAGATGAATAAGGTCTTCGACAAGTCGAAGGGCACGTCGAGGTAGTTGTCGCGGAAGGTGTTGTTCTGCTCCGGGTCCAGTGTTTCGAGGAGCGCCGATGCCGGGTCGCCGCGGAAGTCGCGGCCCAGCTTGTCGATCTCGTCCAGCATGATGACCGGGTCGTTGGTTTCGGCTCGGCGTATGCTCTGGATGATCTGACCGGGCAGCGCGCCAATGTAGGTGCGGCGATGGCCGCGAATCTCCGCCTCGTCGTGCATGCCGCCCAGCGAGACGCGCTGGAACTTGCGGCCCAGCGCGCGCGCAATCGACCGGCCCAGGCTGGTCTTGCCCACCCCCGGAGCCCCCACGAAGCACAAAATCGGCCCCTTCATCTGCGGCTTCAACTGCAGCACGCTCAGGTAGTCGAGGATGCGGTCCTTTACCTTTTTCAGCTCGTAATGGTCCTCGTCGAGGATTTCCTTGGCCTTGTTGATGTCGACCCTCGACCCTGAGCTCTTGGACCAGGGAAGCACCGCCAGCCACTCAATGTAGTTGCGGGTAAGCGAGTAGTCGGCGGCCATGGGAGACATGCGCGAAAGGCGCGTCAACTCCTTGATGGCTTCCTTTTTCACATCTTCCGGCATTCCCGCAGCTTCAATCTTCTGACGCAGTTCATCCGTCTCGCGCTGGCTCTCATCCTGTTCGCCGAGTTCTTTCTGGATGGCCTTGAGCTGCTCGCGCAGGTAGTAGTCGCGCTGCGACTGCTGCACCTGGTCCTGTACCTCAGACTGAATCTTGGTGCGCAACTGCTGCACCTCATTCTCTTTGGCCAGGTGACGGTTCAGCAATTCCAGGCGGGTGTCAATGCTGGGCGTCTCCAGCAGCTGCTGCTTGTCGTCGGTGGTAAGGAAGGGCAGTGAAGAGGCCACAAAGTCCACCAGCCGGCTCGGCTCCTCGATGTTCGCGGCAATGGTCCGCAGTTCATCGGAGAGAGTCGGGGACTCGGAGACAATCTGCTGGAACTGCCCAATGACGTTGCGCACCAGCGCTTCCACGCTGGCTGTAGCAGCCGGCTCCGTGTTCTCCAGCGTCTCAACCTCGGCTATCATGAACGGTTCAGTCTGCGTATAGCGCACCAGCCGTACACGCTCCGTCCCCTCGGTAAAGACAAACCGGCTTTGGTTGGGCATGCGCACGACCTTGTGCACCGTAGCCAGGGTTCCCACGGCGTGCAGGTCGGCTGGCATGGGCGAGTCCAGCCGTGGGTCGAGCTGAGCCACCACCACGATGGCCCGCTCCTCGCCCAGCGACTCGATCAACTGGATGGAGCTCTCCCGGCCCACGGTAAGGGGCAGCACAGCATGAGGGAACAGGACTGTATCCCGGACCGGCAGGACGGAAACCCGGCGCACACCGGATACATCCGCTCCGGTGAGGGTCGTGGGGTAGGGTGGGATGGAGGGGCGGTTCGACATTGAGTGTCCTCGTATCAGCTTATCTTCATTAGACGACGCAAACTTCAAGTAGTTTCAACATTATTCTACCTCTTTTTGCCTTTCCCCATCCAACGCAAGCTTGCTAGACCTTTGGTACGGTCTTGTACACCATGCAGTTCCCAGGCCGGGGCATCAGCTCCGGCAGAGCCCTTGATACCCGGTATTCCGCCGAAACCTATCTCTAAATCGCAAGGAACTTAGGGTATACAGACCCCCTGGACGCCCCCTCCGTTGTCAACTATTGAACAGTAACTGGGGGAATTTATCGGCTATAGCTAGAGGAATGTGAGGGGGGCAGAGCAATGGAAGTAAAGGAAACGGATAATAGTTAACACACAGGTACTCAAATAATTCCCAGCGATGTGTGTGTGGTGCCGCGCGGGACGAAGGGCGCAGTTCCTCGCTAGTATAGAGGGATAGGGACCAGTGATTGCAGACGGCTGGTTACGGCCATCGATTGTGCAGCGGGGCACTTTTCCCCGTGTTTTTTGGGGGAGATACGGTTTTGACGTTTAAGCCAGGGGGCCAATGCGGCAAGTGGTCGGGGTACGTCATTCTCCTGGCTTGCTTTCTTCCTATTTGGCTTTCTGGCGGCATCAACGCCACGGGGCAGATACTTTCAAGCGTCACTGGAAACAGCAGCGCGAGTGACGCTCCAGCGACACCGATTTCTGTAGACCCCCTCGCGCAATTCGATGGTTTGCCTGTTCGGCGCATCACTTTTGCCGGCGTTTCAGCCGATCGCCTCGCCCCCCTGCCTAGCCATCTGGACCAGGCTGAGGGAGCGCCACTAAGCCGGGAAGAGCTAAAGAGGAGCCTGCGTCAGCTCTTTGCTACCGGCCTCTTTGAAACCATCGAGGTGGAAGGAGTCCGCGAGCAAGAGGGAGTAGCCCTCGTCTTTCGCGGGACGCCGCGCACCTTTATCGGCACGGTTAGCGTAGATGGCGCCAAGATTGCCACGATCAACACGCAACTGGAACGCGCCAGCCAACTGGCGCCCGGCGCTCGTTTTACCCCCGCCAAAATCGACCAGGCTCTGGAGCAGATGCGCCTGACACTGGCCCGGGATGGCTTTCACACGCCGGTGATTACCCATACCCTGACAGCCCACTCTGAGGAGCAACTCGTAGATCTTGCTTTCCATGTGGTCACTGGTCCGCAGGCGCGCGTGGGCTCTGTTGAAGTGACCGGCGAGTCGGGGATGAGCTTAAACGAGTTTCGCCGTCATGCGCACCTCCGCGCAGGTGAGCACGTGGATCACGAAACCGGCAACCGGGCCCTGGCCGGAGTGTTGAAGGCCTATCGGGGCGAACAGCGACTGGAGGCTGAAATCAAGTTGGAAAGCCAGCATTTCTCTGCGGAGAGCCAGAAGGTCGACTTCCATTTTTCCGCCAATCGAGGCCCGGTGGTCAAGGTGCTGGTGACTGGCGCCAGCGCCAGCCAGGAACTGCTGCAAAAGGTGGTTCCCATCTTCGAGGAAGGCAGCGTGGACGAGGATCTACTCAATGAGGGCAATCGCCGGCTGCGCGATTATTACCAGCGGATGGGCTACTTTGACGTGAAGGTGGAGCACGAACAGCAATCAGCGACCGCCGGGCAGGTGACGATTCTCTACAAGGTGCGCCTGGGGCCGCGTCGGCGGGTGGAACGCGTCTCGGTCGCCGGAAACCACTATTTTGACTCCGCTACGCTCAAAGAGCTGCTCAGTGTTCATGCCGCCGATGCCCTGGACCGCCACGGTGACTACAGCCAGGCGCTGGTCACCGCCGACGTCAACACTATTCAGACTCTCTACCGGAACAACGGCTTCTCCAAAGTTACGATTACCCCTGAGACCAGCGCGGGAGCCGCAAAGGCCGGGGTCCCAAGCGACAGGTCTTCGTCGCTGGGGTGGAAGGAAGATAAAACCGCCCCACTCGCGGTGGTCTATCGTATCGAGGAAGGCGAACAGCAGCGTGTGGGAACGGTGCGGCTGGAAGGAAACGATCATGCGGACGCCGCCCGGCTCGCGCTGCTAATGAATACGGTCGCAGGTCAACTTCTGTCGCCACAGAACCTGGCCGGGGACCGGGACGCGCTACTGATCGACTACATGAGCCGGGGCTTTGACCAGGTGCGGGTTGATGTCTCCCAGCAGGTTGAGCAGGTGGACCCGAACAAGGTGGACGTGGTCTTCCGCATAACCGAGGGGCGGCAGATTTTTGTGCGCAAGGTGTTGCTGACCGGGCTGCATTACACCCGTCCTAAGACGGTGGCCAAGGCCATCACCCTGCATCCCGGCGATCCGCTCAACGAGACGGCGCTGATGGAAACGCAGCGCAATCTCTACGACTTTGCTCTCTTCAACGAGGTCGACACCGCCATAGAGAATCCCACTGGCGGGGAGATCAACAAGACTGTGATCCTGCAGACGACAGAGGCGCGGCGTTGGGCCCTGACCTACGGCTTTGGCCTCGAGTCCCAGACCGGAACGCCTCAGTACAACTGCGGAGGCATTATCGCCAGCGGCGCCAGTTGCAGCCCCAATGGCAAGACCGGCGTAAGCCCCCGTGTGCTGGCCGACATTACCCGCAACAATCTCCTGGGTAAGGAGCAATCCATCTCGCTACGCGGAACCTATGGATTGCTGGAGCAGAAAATCAATCTACTGTTCCAGAACCCGCACTTTGAGGGCAACCGGAATATCGGCTTGACCCTGTCTGCCGGCTATGCCAACAGCCTGGATGTGTCAACATACGTGGCCTCCAAGCTGGAACAAGGAGTGCGTTGGACCCAGCACTTCGATTCGCGTGGGTTTGCCTTCTCCAGGGCCAACACCCTCATCTACGAATTCAACTTCCGAAGGGTCAAGGTGCAGGCAAATAGCCTCCAGGTCGCTCCCGGCGAGATTGAGCAACTGGCAACGGCGGTGCGCGTGGCAGGCCCGTCGCTGACCTGGATTCGCGATACCCGCGACTCTGCTATGGATGCGCATCGAGGCACCTACACCAGCTTCCAGGAGTTTCTTTCGGCAGAAGTGCTCGGAGCTCAGGCCAACTTCAGCCGTCTCGATCTCTCAAATTCGAGTTACTACCGTTTCGATAAAGGCCGCGTCGTTTTGGCCCGTAACACGCGATATGGGCAGGAGCGGGCCTTTGGCAAGCTGCAAGCAGAGCTGATTCCCCTGCCCGAGCGGCTTTATGCCGGCGGGGCAACCTCACTGCGGAGCTTTGGCCCAAACCTGGCCGGGCCGCTCGATCCTGAGACGGGCTACCCCATTGGCGGTGCGGGCGCGCTCATCAATAGCACCGAGTTGCGTCTGCCGCCTCCCACTCTGCCCTGGATTGGCAATACGGTCAGTTTCGTGCTCTTCCACGATATGGGCAACGTCTTCACTAACGCCTCCGATGCATGGCAGAGCGCTCTCCGAATTCGTCAGCCGGAACGCGATAAATGCAGGGACCTGACCGTTCCCGCAAACACCAACACACCGCCCGGCCCCGTCACCTCGACGGGCTGGCAGGGGGCGTGCAGCTTCAACTACTTTTCCCACGCGCCGGGAATCGGCCTGCGCTACCATACGCCGGTTGGGCCGATTAGGCTGGACTTCAGCTATAACCTGAATCCGCCGATTTACCCGGTAATCTACAACTACTCGCTCACTCAGCCGGGGTCTGACCCGCATGTGGGCGAAGGCAGGCACTTCAATTTCTTCTTCAGCTTGGGGCAGACCTTCTGATGCGCGACCAAACGCAAACTCGGCGCAAGAGCAAACCCGGACCACTTCGTGTGTGCATGATGGCGGTTTGCATAGTGACGTTTGGAGTCATGGCAGGGCTGGGGCAGGGAATGGCGCAGATTCCTGCTCCTGCGGCTCCGCCTGCCAACTCCGTAGTGCTCGACCGGGTGGTGGCCGTGGTTAATAACCAGGCCATTCTGGCCAGCGACGTGGAAGACGAGGTGCGGCTGGCAGTGCTGGATCCCGGCGGCGTAGGGCATGGTGTTCTCACCCCGAAGCGCGCCCTGGAGCAGTTGATCAGCCGCGCGCTCATCCAGCAGCAGATTCACCAGGAGGATGCACAGGCAGCCGAGCCACCGCAGGCCGATGTCGATGCCCGTCTCAAGGAGATTCGCAGGGGAGTGCCCGCCTGCGTTCACTTCAACTGCGCCTCCGATCAGGGATGGACGGCCTTTTTGGCCGCGCATGGGCTGACGCCGAAGCGGGTTGAGATCTATCTCCGCTACAGGCTTCAGATTTTGCGCTTCATTGAATTGCGCTTCCGGCAGGGGATTCGCATTGCTCCAGAGGAGATTGAAGCGTACTACCGCCAAACGCTGCTACCGCAGTATGCGCCGGGCGAGGATATCCCGCCGCTGGACAAGGTGGCCCCGCGCATCGAGGAAATACTGCTGGAGCGGCAGGTGAACGTGCTCTTCGACGACTGGCTCATGAACCTGCGCAAGCAGGGCGACGTAGAGGTACTTGACCCGGCGCTCGAAACACCTGATAACCCGGGCGAAGCAGGTCCTTCGACTTCGCCTTCCCCTTCGCAAAGCTCAGAGTCTGGGTCCGCTCAGGATGACATAGGAGGCGCATGAGCGATCAAGATTCCACGCCTCTCATTCCCGTAGAGACTCCCGAGCCTGAGCCGGAAAATCCGGTCAACGCGCCGCGTCCCAGTCGTCTGCGCCGCTTTTTCCTGCGCCATCTTCCCTTGACGGTGGCCGGTGTAGTGATTCTGCTGGCAGTCACTCTTGTCGGCCTTTATTTTGCTGCAAGTTCAGCAGCTTTTGAGAACTTTGTCCGCCGCCGCATGGTGCAGAGACTGGAAACGGCCACCGGCGGGCGCGTCGAAATCGCCTCATTCCACTGGCATTTGCTTAGTTTGGAGGCCGAGGCGGGCGGCCTGGTCATTCACGGCCTCGAAGCACCGGGCGAAGCGCCTTACGCTCAGGTGGAGCGCGTGCGCGTGAGGCTGAGCATACTGGGCTTCCTGAGCCCGCGCATCCAGTTGCGCGACCTGGACATCGCCCGGCCGCAATTGCACCTGATCATCTATCCCGACGGCTCGACCAACCAACCGCAGCCCCGCAAGCCCAGAAAACCGGGTGAGCCCGCATTCGACAGATTTTTTGACCTCAAGGCCGATCACATTACCTTCGAGCAGGGCGTTCTGGACTACGAGAACCGTTCCGCGGCCTTCGACTTTCAGCACCGGCACATCCCGCTCAACTTTGCCGCCAGCGATCTCTCCATGAGACTGATCTATTTGCCTTCGGGTTCCGGTCAGCCAGAACCGGGCGCTTCTTCTTTGCGCGGGCCTCTCAAGAAAAAAACAGGCGCAATAGCGGGAGGCACGGAATCCTTCCTCATCGAAGCCGGTGTACGCGATCTGGACCTCACGCGCGGTGCTTCGTCCAGGCCGGGTAAAGCGCAGCAGCCTCCGGTTCAAGGGTTCATCCAGGCCACGCTGGAGCTGTCGCGCAATGCTGCAATCCTGCGTTCCCTGCGTATCACCACAAGCAGCCGCGGGGTCAAGGACCGGTCGCTGGAAGTCTCCGGCACACTGGATGACTTTGCCCATCCCCGCTGGCAGGCCCAGGCCGTGGGCGAGCTGGACATGCGCCTGGTCGACCCCATCACCGGCTATCCGTTTACGCCTCAAGGAATTGCCCATCTGGATCTCATTGCGTCAGGAGAAGCAGGCAGCTTCCGCATCGATGGCGGCATCCACATCGACGATGGCGCATACATCGGGACCGGCGTTGTCGCCACGGGTGTTGGACTCGATGCACACGTTCATGCCGATCCCCGGCAGTTGCTGATTACCTCGATCGTTGCCCGTCTGCGCCAGGGCGGCAGGATTGAAGGCGACCTCTCGCTGGCTCCCTGGCTTCCTCCGCCTCCGAGTCCGGCTAAGGGGAAATCCCGCGCGATCGCTCACCCGCTGCCGACAGCAGATGAGATAACCATCCCCGTCAACGGGAAGGTCGCAGCTCAGTTCAAGGACGTTTCCCTGGACACCATCCTGGAGATGGTCTGTGACCCGCCCTTTCAGCATCTCGGCTTCGACACGCAAGTCAATGGCCCTGCCGATGCACAGTGGATCAACGGAGACAATCGCACCCTCTCCGTGGGCGCATTGCTGAGCCTCACTCCACCGGCACAGGCCGCGCAAGGGAAGGTGTTGGCCAGCGGCCTGATCGATGCCACCTATACCCAACGCGATGGCGCGGTCGACCTGCGCAGGCTGAAGCTTGATCTTCCCACCAGCTATCTGGAGGCCCACGGCCATCTGGGCGCGTACCCTTTAACCAGTCCCACCGCGCTCTCGGTTGATTTTCATAGCGGCAACATGGGCGAATTTGACACTGTTCTGCGTGATCTGGGACTGAGCCGCAATGGAAGGGAAGGCGTGGCCGCGTTGCCCATCGCGCTCTTCGGGCAGGGAGAATTTCATGGCACATGGACCGGATCGCTGGTTGATCCCCGCCTTGCCGGTTCCGCGAAAGCTACGCAACTAGCCGTGGAAATGCCTGCAAGCGGGACTGCCAACCCGGCACACATGCCACCGCAGTTCATTCGACTCGATGCGGTTGAGGCCTTGGGTAGCTATTCGGCAGCCCGGATTGACATTGCTCGCGCGTTGTTGCGCCACGGAAACGGCGAGATCACACTCAGCGGCAGCCTGACCGCCAGACAAACCGCGGGAAGCGGCGCTCACCGCGCGGCGTCTACTCCGTCCTTCGACGCCAATTCATTACTTCATCTTCGCCTACGTGCCGGCCATGTCGGCATGGATGACCTGCGTCCGTTCATCGCAAAGAAGCTGCCCGTAGATGGCGCTCTGAATGCGCAGCTTCAAGCCGACGGCCCCATTAGCGCGCTGGCTGGCTCCGGTTGGGTCGAGCTGGACAAGGGCAGCGTCTTCGGCGAACCTGTGGCGCGCATCCGAGCGCAAGGCAACATTGCCAACCAAATCATCAAGTTGACCTCGGTAACGGTGAGCGAGGACGCGGGGAGAATTTCTGCCACGGGCAACTATGATCTCACCTTCCGACAATTCCAGTTGGACGCCAGGGGCGAGGGAATTGATGTGGCCCGCATTGAAGCTCTGAGCAATCACGGCCTGGCGATGACCGGCAAAATGGGGTTCAGCGTGCAGGGTACGGGGACGATTGACGATCCGCGTCTGGAAGTCCACGCCACCATGACCAGCCTCGTGCTGAGCGGAGAACCGCTGGGTAGCGTGGAACTAACGGCGCGAACCGCAAACCACATCATCACTTATGACTTGATAACACGGCTGGAGGCGGCCGAACTCACCGCGCACGGACAGACGGCGCTCACCGGCGACTATGACACCCAGGCTAGGCTTGATTTTTCGCGATTCAACATCGGCGCGATTCTCAGGCTGGCACATGTGAAAGGACTAAACGGGGAGTCGGCGATGGCGGGTACGGTTACGCTTGAGGGGCCACTGGCGAGGCTTGCGGATCTGCGTGGCGAAGCCCGCCTGCAGGAACTGGACGCGACGGTCTCCGGCGTTTATCTGAAAAGCGAGGGCGACGTCCACCTCACCCTCGACCATGCCACACTCCATCTCGATCCTTTGCACGTAACCGGCGAACAGACCGACCTACACGCCCAGGGCAGCCTATCGCTCAAGGACAAGAACGAACTGGACTTTACCGCCAGCGGGACGATCAATCTGAAAGTGGCCGAGACCCTCGACCCCGATCTGACCGCCAGCGGCATCACCAGCTTTCAGGTGGAGGGGCACGGACCGCTGATGAATCCCAGCCTGAAGGGCCGCATTGACTTCCAGGACGCGGCGCTCTCCCTTGAAGACCTGCCCAACGGCCTAAGCCAGCTGCGTGGCACGCTGGAGTTCAACCAGAACCGGCTGGAGGTCAAGTCGCTGACAGCCATGAGTGGCGGCGGTCTGCTCAGCGTGGGCGGCTATTTGGCCTACCAGCACGGCATCTATGCGGACCTGAAGGTTACCGGGAACGAAATTCGCATCCGCTACCCGCAGGGGGTCAGCTCCCTGGCCAACGCCACGCTTCACCTGCAAGGGCAACAGAACAACCTGCTGCTCTCCGGCGACGTGCTCATCACCCGTTTCACGGTAAGCTCCGAACTGGACATCGCCGCGCTGACCGCGCAGACCAACGCGGTGGAGGCGATCGCGCCCGCGGACGCCCCGTCCAACCACGTCCGCCTCGACGTGCACTTCACCTCGTCGCCGCAGTTGAACTTCCAGAACGCTTACGCCAAGCTGGCTGGCAACGTCGATCTGCGCCTGCGCGGCACCCTGGCCTCGCCCTCGCTGCTGGGCCGCATCTCCATCACCGAGGGCAGCAGCATCATCGCCGGAACCCGCTACGAGTTGCAGCGTGGCGACATATACTTCACCAACCCGGTCCGCATTCAGCCCAACATCGACCTGAACGCCACTGCCCGCGTCGAGGACTACGACATTACCCTCGGCCTGCACGGAACACCGGAAAAACTGGTAGTCACCTATCGTTCCGATCCTCCGCTGCCCGAAGCAGACGTGGTGGCCCTGCTGGCCCTGGGACGCACCGAGAATCAGCAGCGCCTTTACACCCAGCAGCAGGAGGCCGCCGGCGCCAATCCCACCACCGACGCCGTGCTTGGCGGCGCGCTCAATGCCACCGTCAGCACACGAGTGCAAAAGCTTTTTGGGACTGGATCAGTGAAGGTGGACCCCAACTACCTCGGAGCCCTGGGCAACTCCACCTCCCGCATTATTGTCGATGAGAGGCTGGGTCCCAACGTGACCATCACCTACGCCACTAACGTCAACACCACTGCTCAACAGTTGATTCAGGCTGAAATCGCCATCAACCGCCACGTCTCGCTGCAGGTGGCTCGCGACGAATCCGGCGTCTTTTCCGTGGTTGTTAAAGCTACGCGGCGCTTCCGCTGAGCTGCGGCGAATTCCGGCTCCGTAGCGCGTTCCGCGCCAACCCATTGAATGGAACTACCCGGTCGAATGCGTCTCCACGGCATCACGCCGGAGACCACAAGCACGACGACGGCCGGTTCAATGGCCTGGCGATAATCCATAATCGGCTTGGTCATGTAGTAGGTTATAGGGAAAATACAGATGAGCACCAGGTAGGGCCAGAGGGCGGCGCGGTTCCAGCGCCAGAAACGGCCGATGCCGCGCAGCATCAGCAGAGTAATGCAGGTAATATAGAAACAATTTTCCAATGTGTATGGCTGCGCCTGCAACTCCGCCGCGGAGAAGCTCCAGTAGCCCGTCCAGTAATAGATAATGCGGCGCAGCGTCTTAGTCACCAGAAATGCATAGTGCGGATGATGGTGGAAGTCATCCAGAGACATAGCGTGCTTTTCCGCCAGATAGGCCGTTTCGCCCATGGCCAGATACTTGCGCAACTCCACCGGGCTGCTGGCTGGGTAGGGCCTTCCGTCCGCGCTCGGCGGCGACGTGGTATCAAAGGGAGCATTGCCGAAGTCGTCGGCATAAAACTCCAGCCAGATGTTGTCGCGGATGGGGCAGATGACGCCGAGGGCACGGTAGTTGCGCACTGTCCACGGGGTGAGTACGGCGATAAGAGCAACCGAAGCCAACGAGCCCTTCAACAGCCAGCGACCGCCTGCCTTGTGGACCTTGTAAAGCGCCAGCAATAGCAGAAACGGAACAGAGGAGAGCACCGCCGGATTGGAGTGCGCGGTAAGGCCGAAGAGCGCGCCCCAACCCAACCAGACCCAGAGATTAGTGGCGTGATGCAGGTGCTGCGCGATGCAGAAGCAGGTGGTGAAGAGCAGGCCGGTCAGGGCATACTCCCAAACACGCCCGGCGGAAAAATAGATGGCAAAGGGATAGAAGGCCCATACCCATGCCGCAACCCGCGCGCCGCGTGCGCCAAGGGAATATTTGGCGCTGAAGTAGACAGGAATGCAGGTGAGGGCGCTGAACAGGCTATTGATGGAGAGGATGATGAATCCTGAGGTCAGCGAGTATATGCCGAATAGCTTGAAGACACCAGCAAGAAGGGCAGGGTAGAGCGGAGACTCAATTGCGGTGGGCCCGCTGATGGGGTAATACGGCGAGCTGAATCCGTGGCCGCTGGCCAGGGCGCGTGCAATCCAGCCCATCTCCCAGCCGAACTGCTCGTAGTATTTATCCGCATCGGGCAGGTCGCGATAGGTGAAGCAGACCACTACCAGGCGGATGGCAAAAGCGGCAAGAATGATGACAGGAAGCAACCAGCGGGAAGAACGCTTTTGTTCCGCTCGTTCGGCGAGATCGGCAGATGTCGGCATATCCGCATTATATTGAAGCGCGGCACGGATCTCGCCTCCTGGAAGTTGAACAGAATAGTACAATACTCTTTGTGTTGACACCCTGGACGATCGGACCTGTACGCCCTCGTTGTGCTCCAAAGCTGACTTAGGTATTCGATTTCAGAGGCGAGGATTGCATAAAGACAGCGGCGCTGGAGATGCAAGGAGATAATTCGTGGCGAAAGATCAAGCTAAAAAAAGCAAGAAAAGCAAGCAACCAGACGATGCTGTTTCTATAAGCGTAATTGCTCCCTGTCACAACGAGCAGGAATGCATCGATGAGTTTCACCGCCGCATGCGGTGTGTTCTGGAAGCAACAAATAGACCTTATGAAATGGTTTTTGTAAACGACGGCTCCACCGACCAGACGGCGGAGAAGCTCGCCGAGATACAACGCCGGGACCAGAATGTTGTCATCGTCGATTTATCTCGCAATCATGGGCATCAACTGGCCTTGTCAGCGGGCCTGGACGTAGCCCGCGGCGAGAGAGTTCTGCTCATTGACGCCGATTTGCAGGATCCGCCGGAGTTGTTGCCGGAGTTGATGGCGGCGATGGATGCCGGAGCCGATGTCGCCTACGCCCGGCGCATCTCTCGGGCAGGCGAAAGCAGCTTCAAGCGGATGACTGCCGGACTTTTTTACCGGCTGCTTCGCCGGATATCCAAAACCGAGGTGCCCCTTGATACGGGCGATTTCCGTTTGATGAGCCGGCGAGTCGCCGATTTATTGCGGCTAATGCCCGAGCCACACCGCTTTCTCAGGGGCATGGTAACCTGGGTCGGCTTTCGCCAGGTTGCGGTGAATTATCACCGCGACTCCAGATTTGCGGGGAAGACGAAATATAGCGTCGCTGGCATGATGGGCCTGGCTATCGACGCCATTACTGGATTCGCTTCGGCGCCCCTGCGGTTCATGTTCTATCTGAGCGCGGCGGCGGGTGTTGCGGCGGCATGTTTTCTCGCCTGGACGGTTTATGCGCTTCTATTTCTTCGCTTAGTTCCCCAATGGGCGATCATGTTGTTCATTCTTCTCTTGTTTGCGGCAATTAACCTGTTTGCCCTAGGGCTGATTGGAGAATATGTCGGCCGTTCATTCATTCAGGGAAAAGGAAGGCCGCTGTATATTATTCGCTCAGTGACGCGGAGCGGAAGCGATGAGGAAACCGTGTCTGACGGGCCGTCTCGCGGCGCAAAATAATGAGCAATTAGGAACACTCCTACGGCTAGTGCGGAGTTCTGCGCAACTAATCCTCGATAAGCGTGTCTATACAAGTAATGGCAGGCTTTAAGGGAGCCTCTGGGTTTCCTGAGGCTCTGGCTTGGCAGGCATGACCCTGCAAGCCACGCAAGACCCAGCGGCTGTTACGTACATCGGGTTAGATCCACGAGGCGAATTGAAAACATGACTTGGACCTTGAGCAATTTCCGCACCACACTCCTGGCGATGACGTTCGCGGGAGTCATTTTGAGCATCCCTCAGGTTTCCCTGGCGGCAGGCCAGGACCAGACCCCGGCTCAGCCTGCGGCTCTGACCCCAGCCCCCGCTGTCACCGCGCAGGCAGCCGGCCCAGCGGACAGCGATGTACAGGCACGGCTGGACAAGAAGCAATTTCACAACGTGAAGGTGAGCGTGGATGAGGGCACGGCCACCCTGACCGGTACCGTGGACCTCTACGCATACAAGGCCGAGGCCGACAAGCGAGTGCGCAAGGCCAAGGGCGTCACTGCTGTGCGCAACCTGATTCAGGTTGGTGGTCCCACGATCCCCGATGAGGTGCTCGAGAAGAAGCTCGGGGAGAAGTTGGAATATGACCAAGTTTTCTATGGCAATGTCTTCAACGCCATCTCTCTCAGCGTCCATAATGGCGTCGTCACCCTCGGCGGCCACGCCTTCAACTACTTCAACTCAAAGGAATCCGCACTGGCATTGATCAGCTACTATCCCGGCGTCAAAGGAGTGGAAGACGAGATCCAGGTGGATCCTGTCTCGATGGTGGACGACCGGATACGGATGCAGGTCTACCGCGCCGTCTACGGCTACCCAGCGCTGAAGAAGTACGCCATTGACCCCGGCAAGCCAATCCGCATCTCTGTGCAGAACGGCCACGTGGGGTTGTATGGGATGGTGGATTCGAAGGCCGATAGTGACATAGCGTTTATCCGCACCAACGGCGTTCCCGGCGTTTTTAAGGTTGAGAACTTCCTGCAGGTTGCTAATCCACCGGCCCCAAAAAAGAAGAAATAACTCCTGCGCGGACAGCGCACTGTTACTTGAGATCGCAGACAGGGCCGGCCTGGAAGAATCGAAAGATTCTCCCGGGTCGGCCTTGTGAGTTTGCCGGGGTTGCCTGGTCGGCTCCTCAGAACTTGACCGACGGAACCGCCTTCGCACTTTCCGGAGCCGCGAAGTATGCGGTGTTCTCGTGGAACCCGGCGATTCCCGCCCAGATGTTGTTTGGGAACTGAAGGATGAATGTGTTGTACTCCTGGATCGCGTCGTTATAACGCTTGCGCGCCACGCTGATGCGGTTCTCAGTCCCCGCCAGCTCATCCTGCAAGCGCATGAACTGGTCGCTGGAGCGCAGTTGCGGGTAGTTCTCCGTAAGCAACAGCAGGCGGCCGATGGCCGAATCCAGCTTTCCGTTAGCCGCGATCTTGTCCGCAGGTCCGTGAGCATTCAACATGCCGGCGCGGGCATTGGCGATATCGCCATAGACCGTGCTCTCCTCTTTTGTAAAGCCCTTTACGGTCTCCACCAGGTTGGGAATCAGGTCGGCGCGCCGCTCTAACTGCACGTCCACCTCGGACCACTTGCTCTTCACTGCCTGATCCTTCGCCACCATTTGGTTCCGTGCGGCGATAAAACTGGACAAGGCCGCACTCGCAACCAGAATCACCAGCAGAAACAGAACGCCAACCACCACCAAAGTAATTTTCAGTCCCTTGCTCATACTGTGCTTTTCTCCTCCGGGTTACCCTCTGGTAGCCCTGTGATCAATCTACCAGCTTCCGTCCGAACCGCCGCCGCCGGTTTCGCCTCCGCCGAAGCCGTCGAAGCCGCCGCCGGAATCCCCCCCGCCGGAATCTCCTCCGCTATCAATTCCGCCACCCGAGCCTCCGCCCCCGCCGGAGCCGGTATACGGCATCCATCCCCAACGCTTGAAGACGCCAAAACCAACCAGGAGCCGCAGTACAAAAAAGCCTGGAATGACGAGTAGAAAGAACGCGATAAAGAGATACTGCATAATCTTCGTGACCAAAGATAGCTCATGCCGCGCCGGAGCGGGAGTCGCTTCAGAAGCCTCCTCGTCCAGTGTCACATTGGCATCGGCGGCGATCACCTGCGCCACCTCATTCACGCCCAGTGTCACGGCCCCGTCAAAGTCGTTGGCGCGTAGATAGGGAACCATGTCGCGGCCAATATCGCCGGTCTTGGCGTCCGGCAGGATGCCTTCCAGGCCATAACCAATCTTGATGGAGCGCCGATGGTCGTCGATGGCAAACAAGAACAGAACGCCGCGGTCCGTTCCCTTGGCGCCAATCTTCATCTTCTCGAAGAGGCGAGTGGCGTAGCTGGCCGAGTCGTCGCCGCCCAGGGTATGGATAGTTACCACGGCGATCTGTGCATTGGCCTTGGAATGGTCCAGTTGCGCGCAGAGCTTATCAAGCCGCGCAATGGCCTCGGGCGAGAGCACATGGGCATAGTCGCTCACATAATCTGTCGGCTTAGGCAGATCTTCGACCCGTTCTGCCAGGGCAGCGAATGAGAAGACGGCAACGCAGACTGCCACGAACAGCCGGAAAACGGCGACAGATACGTTACGTAATGCCCTCATAGTTTCTATTCTACGCGGTCGGCCAAAGGGAGGTTCCCGTAGCGCCGTTCCGCTCTGCATTCGGGCGTTGGCGGCAGGACTGAAGCCGTTTCCCTTCATAACGCAGGCTCATTCAGAGACTGCACAGACAGATTGCGCGCACGCAATCTCCTGATTTCAAGATTGAAAACCTACCAGCTTCCGCCTGCGCCGCCGCCGCCAAAGCCGCCTCCGCCAAAGCCGCCAAAACCGCCCCCGCCGCCTCCGCCACCGCCGAATCCCCCGCCGCCGAAACCGCCACCGCTGGTCCACACTCCCCTGTGACCCCATTTACGTGGCAAAATACCGCCGAAGGACAAGAGGCGAATGAAGCCAAATATGCCGAAGAAGATAAGATAGAAGATCAATTTCACAATGCCCTTAGAGAGGTGTGTCGAACTCTGATGATGAACCGGAGCGGTCTGCTCGTCCTCTGTGAGCGTGACATTGGCGTCGGCGGCGATCACCTGCGCTATCTCATCCACGGCCAGGGTCACGGCGCCGTCATAATCGTTGGCGCGCAGATCGGGAACCATCTCCCGGCCGATGTCGCCCAGTTTGCCATCGGGCAGGATGCCTTCCAGTCCGTAACCAACTTCAATCCGGTACTTATGGTCGTTCACCGCCAGAAAGACCAGCACCCCCTTGTCCGAGCCTTTGCGGCCCATCTTCCACTTGTCCTCCAGCGCGTTGGCAAATTCGGCCGGGTCCTCGCCATCCAGCGTGTGGATGGTGACCACGGCGATCTGCGCATTGGCCTGTGAATGGTCGAGTTGGGCGCAGAGCGAGTCCAGGCGGGTAATGGCCTCGGGCGAGAGCACGTTGGCAAAGTCGCTGACGTAATCGGTGGGTTTAGGCAGGTCCCCAACCTGCTCGGCCAGGGCATAGAGTCCAAAGACGGAAACACAAGCTGCCAGGAGCAGCCGGAGGGCGGCCAAACGTGCGCGGCGATTACCTTTCATCGCTTTCTATTGTACGGGTTTGCCCGGGCAAAGGTTCCAAAAGCAGCTTCTAGCCACTAGCTTCTAGCTGCTAGCTGTTCGTAACTGAAACTGTTGCAAAGGGTTGACAAACAATCCTTTGGGAAGTCGAGGCTAAAAGCTAGAAGCTAAAAGCTAATAGCTAATAGCTGCCTTTACACTACACTTATTAGGAAATGACAGAAAAACCACAGCTCCAGCCGCCCATCGCCCGCAAGGATCACAAAGAAACCGCTCTGCACGGCGCTGTCCTCAAGGACGACTACGCATGGCTTCGCGACAAGGACAACCCCGATGTGACCGCCTACCTGGAGGCCGAAAACGTCTACGCCGAAGCGGTTATGGCTCCGCAGAGCGGCCTGCGCGAGCAGCTTTACCAGGAGATGCTCTCGCACATCAAGCAGACCGACGTCTCGGTCCCCTTCCGCGATGGCAAATGGTGGTATCTGACGCGTACCGAGGAGGGCAAGCAGTACGCCATTCACGGCCGCCAGCCGGGGACGGCATCCGGGCCGGATGCGGACGCGCCTGAGCAGGTCATTCTCGACGGCAACCAACTGGCCGAGGGACATGCCTTTTTCGACATCGGCGCCACCGACATCAGCCGCGACGGACGCTGGCTGGCCTACACCACTGACACTACAGGCTTTCGCCAGTACAAGCTGCACATCAAGGATCTGGAGACCGGCGAGACGCTTCCCGGTGAGATTGAGCGCGTCGGCACGGTCACGTGGGCGGCTGACAATCGCACGCTTTTTTACACCGTCGAAGACGAGGAGCAGAAGCGCCAGTACCAGTTCTGGCGGCACACCTGCGGTGGGCAAGAAGAGAACGGCGGCACGCCCCACTCGGACGACGTGCTGGTCTACCAGGATGATGACGAGCGCTTCAACCTGGGCGCGGGACGCACGCGCGATGGCAAATACATTGTGATGATGTCGGCCAGCCACATCACCACCGAATCGTGGGTGCTGCCGGCCGACGAGCCCGAGGGCCAATTCACCATCATCACGCCGCGCGACGGCGAGCACGAATACACTATCGACCATCGCAACGGCCTGTGGTTCATCCGCACCAACGATCGCGGGCGCAACTTCCGCCTGGTCACCGCACCGGTGGCCACGCCGGGCCGCGAACACTGGACCGAACTGATTCCGCACCGTGACGGCATAATGATTGAAGAGGTCGACCTCTTTGCCGATTTCTTCATCGCCTGCGAGCGCGAAGATGGACTGCCGCGCCTGCGCGTAGGACGCTTTCGGGGTGACGGTCCGGAATTTACGCCGGCCGGGGAGATCAGCTTCCCCGAGCCGGCCTACAGCGCCCAGCCCCACGTTAATCGCATTTTTGATTCGCCCACCTTCCGCTATGCATACCAGTCCTTGGTGACGCCGGCTTCGGTCTACGAGTACGACGTGGCCACCGGCGCATCAACCTTGCTCAAGCAGCTGGAGATTCCCGGCGGCTTCGACCGGACCCTGTATGCCAGCGAGCGCATCCACGCCACCGCACCCGATGGGGTCAGGGTGCCGGTGTCGCTGGTTTACCGAAAAGACAAGCGCGAGCCGGGGCGCAATCCGCTCTACGTCTATGGCTATGGATCATATGGATATTCGCTGCCGCTCAGCTTCAGCTCCAACCGGCTGAGTCTGCTCGATCGCGGTGTGGTGATGGCCTATGCGCATGTCCGAGGCGGCGGCGACCTGGGCAAGCCATGGCACGACGCCGGCAAAATGCTGCACAAGCGCAACACCTTCACAGACTTTATTGCCGCTGTCGAGCATCTCACCGCGGCCCGCTACGGCGACCCCGCTCGCGTGGCCATCGAAGGAGCGTCGGCTGGCGGCCTGCTGATGGGCGCGGTGGTAAATCTGAAGCCGGAGCTCTTCCGCGCCGTCCTATCCCACGTTCCCTTTGTGGACGTGATGAACACCATGCTCGACGCTTCGCTGCCGCTCACCGTTCCGGAGTACGAGGAGTGGGGGAATCCCAACGAACCTGAATATTTTTTCTATATGCTGAGTTACTCGCCCTATGACAATATCAAGGCGGCGCGTTACCCGGCAATGCTGGTGAAGACCTCGTTGCACGACAGTCAGGTCATGTTCTGGGAGCCGGCCAAATACGTTGCCAAACTACGCACTCTCAAGACAGACAACAATCCGCTGCTGCTGGTCACCAATATGCAGGCCGGCCACGGCGGGGCGAGCGGGCGCTACGACTACCTGAAGGAGATTGCGCTGGACTACGCCTTTCTGCTGCGAGAATTGGCGCTGGTGTGATAGAGTTTTTGCGTATATCCGGAGAGACTTATGCGACTTTTCTGGATGATCGCGCTGACAATAATGCTTGCTGTAATCCCTGGTCACGCACAGCAAGCCACACCTTCAGCGGACACGGTCCAGCCCGCCGCTCAACCGGCTAAGGAAAAGATCAACCCGCCTATGGTGCTCTATCGTGTGGACCCGGAATTCTCCGAGGAGGCACGGCGGAAGCACATCAGTGGTCGCTGCCTAATTTCACTAATTTTAGATGTGAAGGGAATACCGCAAGATCTTAAGGTTATTCGCTGCACGGACCCATCTTTTGAACAAACCAGTTTGGATGCAGTGGCAAAATTCAGATACAAACCGGCAACAACGCAAGATGGTAAGTCTGTTTCCGCCATGATTTCCGTCGAGATCAATTACAGTATGGACGGAGGTAATATCCCAGGCATACCAATTCGTTACGGATTTAGTTCGCCGCCAGGTGTTATATCCAATGAGCCCAACTCCGAGGGCGTGTACTCGCTGACCAAGTTAGCCACTCCGCCGATCATAATCAGATTTTTCGACGAAGGATATGAAGAAGCGGCATTTTCGGCAGTAGAAAAGAGCGCTTGTGACATAGTGCTCACCATCAGCGTAAAAGGGAAGGCTACCGATCCGGTTGTGACCCATTGTGAGCGACCTTCTTTGGAAACGCCCGCGGTTCAGTCGCTTCTCAAATCCCACTTCAAGCCCGGTCAAATTAACGGGAAAGCCGTGCCGATGCGGGCCTCCATCCATCTCGAAAGTGCGGACATTCCTCCCAAACCTTAAGGAAGCACTGACTTGCCTTCCTGCTGCGCGAGTTGGGATTGGTGTGATAGAGTTTTTGCGAATATCCGGAGAGACTTATGCGATGTTTCTGGATGATCGTCCTGCCAATGATGCTTGTGGCAATCCCTGGCCGCGCACAGCAAGCTCCACAGCCAACGGACACGACCAAGCACGCCGCCCAGTGGGCGAAGGAAAAAATCAACCCGCCAAAGGTGATTTATAGTGTTGCTCCCCATTTCACCGACGAGGCGCGAGAGAAGCGCATAAATGGCAGGTGCATTGTTTCACTTATAGTGGACACAGCCGGAATGCCGCAAAATATCAAGGTGGATCGTTGCACAGATCCCTCTTTTGAAGAGTCCAGCCTGGATGCTGTCGCGCAATTCCGGTTCAAGCCTGCTACGACGCAGGAGGGCAAACCTGTTTCCGTCGTGGTATCCATCCAAATCAATTACCGGCTATCCGGTGTCAACGGTCTGTCCGTTCCGGTTCATTACAGATTCAGCTCTCCGCCGGGAATCACCACCTCGGAGCCAGGCCCGGATGGCGTGTATCCATTCACTCAGCCGGCTACGCCGCCTGCGATAATAAAATTCACCGATGAAGGGTATGGAGAAGCAGCATTTCCAGCAAAAGGTAACAGCGCTTGCGATATCGCGATCACCATCAGCGCAAAAGGGAAGGCCTCCGATCCGGTTGTGACCCATTGTGAGCGACCTTCTTTGGAAACGCCCGCGGTTCAGTCGCTTCTCAAATCCCACTTCAAGCCCGGTCAAATTAACGGGAAAGCCGTACCGATGCGGGCCTCCATCCATCTCGAACTTGCGGACCTTTCTCCGGAATATACTGACTACCCTCCTGAAAATACGGACATCCCACCCGAGTATTAGGGAAGCACTGAACAAGCCTTTCTGATGCGCGAATTGGGATTGGACTAATCGACTTGGTGAGCGTTGCCGCCGGATATGTTCTTTGCGGCGGGAATTCGTCTTATCCCAGCCTCGCTGAAAACACCACTGGCGGCCCATCACTGGTAAATGCCTGATTTTCCACCGTTCCACGAGAAATCTTCATGGAATCCTTATTCCAGGTTCCTTATCTTGAAGGAAAGCTTCCGGGTAATATAATTCGGCTTATCCTCTCATTCATGCCATGTCTCTGCAGCCCGAGGCAGCCAACCGGGAGGTAAATCAACAAGGAGATTGGACGATGCCCAAGAGTGCAAACGACATAGTTAAGCTAGCCAAGGATACAGGAGCAAAGATTGTGGACCTCAGGTTCATCGATCTGCCTGGAATGTGGCAGCATTTCTCGATTCCGGTTGAAGAGCTGAATGAAGATCTCTTCGCCGAAGGAATCGGCTTTGATGGCTCCAGCATCCGCGGTTTTCAGCACATCCACGAAAGCGATATGCTGCTCTTCCCGGACCCGGAGACAGCCTATCTGGACCCCTGCCTGGAGATACCCACGCTGAGCCTCATCTGCGATGTGAAGGACCCGGTCTCGGGCAAGCCGTATAGCCGCGACCCGCGCTACATCGTGGCCAAGGCGGAAGCATACCTGAAGAGCACCGGCATTGCCGATACCAGCTACTGGGGCCCCGAACTGGAATTCTACATCTTCGACAATGTTCAGTACGACCAGAACGCCTTTACCGGCTACTATCGCATCGACTCCGATGAAGGCATCTGGAACACCGGCCGTGATGAAAAGCCCAACCTGGGCTACAAACTCCGCCACAAAGAGGGCTACTTCCCGGTGCCTCCCTCCGATCAGCAGCAGGATCTGCGCTCCGAAATCATCATGAATATGATGAAAGTCGGCATCCCCATCGAAGTGCACCATCACGAAGTGGGAACCGCCGGCCAGGGCGAAATCGACATGCGCTTTTCGCCCATGAAGAAGATGGCGGACAATGTGATGTATTACAAATACATCTTGCGCAACACGGTGAGGAAGCACGGCAAAGTGGCCACCTTCATGCCCAAGCCTCTCTTTGGCGATAACGGCTCCGGCATGCACGTGCATCAGAGCCTGTGGAAGGGCGACACCAACCTCTTTTTCGACAAGAATGGCTACAGCCTGTTGAGCCAGACAGCTCTCTGGTACATCGGCGGCCTGCTCAAGCACGCACCCGCGCTGCTGGCGTTGTGCGCTCCCACAACCAACTCATATCGCCGTCTGGTGCCGGGATACGAAGCGCCGGTCAACCTCGCGTACTCGCAACGCAATCGCTCGGCATGCGTACGCATTCCGGTGTACTCCAAGAGCCCCAAGTCCAAGCGCCTCGAGTTCCGTTGTCCGGATCCTTCGGCTAACCCATACCTGGCCTTTGCCGCTCTGCTGATGGCCGGCCTGGACGGAATCCAGAACAAGATCGATCCGGGCGCGCCGCTGGAAAAGGATTTGTACGAGTTGGAGCCGGCGGAAGCCGCCAAGATCAAGAGCACGCCGGGTTCGCTGGGCGAGGTTCTGGACGCGCTGGAGAAGGACCACGCTTTCCTTCTCAAAGGCGATGTCTTTACCAAGGACCTGATCGAGACCTGGATCTCTTACAAGCGGGAACGCGAACTGGCGCCGGTCAACCTGCGGCCTGTGCCCTACGAGTTCTTCTTGTACTTCGACCTGTGAGACGCGGGAAGCTGCGCGTCTGAGTGCAATTGCAAACGCAACAAAGGCGAAGCCTTAACGGCTTCGCCTTTGTTGTTTCTACGTTACTTGGCCAACTGCGCCATCAGATCCCCACCGGTCATCTCGCTCCGCCTGTACTCTTAGCTTTATTGACCGCCTGCTTGATTTGTTCGGGATCTCCCAGATAATAATGACGAACAGACTTCAGGTTTTCGTCAAGTTCTTCTACCAGCGGCACGCCGGTAGGAATGTTGAGATCGACAATCTCCTTCTCCGGCACGTCTTCCAGATACTTCACCAGTGCCCGCAGGCTGTTGCCATGGGCTGCGATCAACACCTGCTTCCCCGACCGGATGCTGGGAGCAATCAAGTCGTGCCAGCAGGGCAGAAAGCGGTCCACCGTGTCCTTCAAGCATTCGCTCAAGGGGAGTTGTTCTTTCGTTAAAGTGTGATAGCGCGGGTCCTTCCCCGGATAACGCGGATCGGCCTCATCCAGCGCCGGGGGGCGAATGTCGTAACTGCGGCGCCAGAGTTTCACCTGATCTTCCCCATACTTCGCTGCCGTCTCAGCTTTGTTAAGGCCTTGCAGCGCCCCATAATGCCGTTCGTTCAGCCGCCAGTCTCGCACGACGGGAATCCACATCAGGTCCATCTCGTCCAGCGTGATCCACAGAGTGCGTATCGCGCGCTTCAGCACCGAGGTGTAGGCGAGGTCGAAGCTATATCCCTGCTCCTTCATCATCACGCCCGCCTGCCTGGCCTCTTGTCTGCCCTTCTCCGATAGGTCGACATCCGTCCAACCGGTAAACAGGTTTTCTTTATTCCAGATGCTCTCTCCATGGCGTAGCAGAACGACTTTGTACATTGCAAAACTCTCTTTCCTGTGTCCGAGGTTCGTGATTAGATGGTCAAGCAAGCCGGGCAGTATCTGCGATCCTTCGATTGCGCAGGGCACCCCCGCTTTATGAGATGCCCTACTTTCATTCGAGGTAGCAGCCTGCCCTCAATCGTTGTAATTCAGCCCTTCCAGCCCAAGAAATACCGCGCCGCCGCCAAGTTCCTCTTCAATGCGCAGCAACTGGTTGTACTTGCAGATGCGGTCGGTGCGGCTCACCGAGCCGGTCTTGATCTGGCCCACGCCGGTGGCGACAGCCAGGTCGGCGATGAAGCTGTCCTCGGTTTCGCCCGAACGGTGCGAGATCACCGAGGTGTAGCCGTAGCGGCGGCCCAGCTCGATGGCCTCCAGCGTCTCGGTGATCGTCCCGATCTGGTTCAGCTTGATGAGAATCGAATTGCCCACGCCCTCTTCAATGCCGCGCTGCAAGCGCTTGATGTTGGTGACGAAGATGTCGTCGCCCACAATCTGAATGCGGCCGCCTAGTTTGTCGGTAAGAATCCTCCAGCCTGCCCAGTCATCCTCGGCCAGGCCGTCCTCCAGCGACACGATGGGATACTTGCGCACCCAGTTGTCATAGAAGGCCACCATCTCTGCGCTGGTCAGCTCGCGCTTGTCGCTCTTCTTGAAAACGTACTTGTTCTTTTCCTTGTCATAAAACTCACTAGACGCGGGATCGAGCGCGATGGCGATCTGTTCACCGGGTTTGTAGCCGGCTGCCTCGATGGCTTCCAGAATCAATTCGATCGCCTCCTCGTTGGACTTGAGCGAAGGAGCAAAGCCGCCCTCATCGCCCACCGCGGTGTTGTAACCCTTCTTTTTCAGCACGCCCTTCAGCGTGTGGAAGGTCTCCGCAGCCCAGCGCAACGCCTCCGAAAAGCGCTCGGCGCCCACCGGCATAACCATGAACTCCTGAAAGTCCACATTGCTGTCGGCGTGCGCTCCGCCATTGAGCACGTTCAGCATCGGCGTGGGCAGCACACTGGCGTTCACGCCGCCCAGGTAGCGGTAAAGTGGAACCTCCAGCGTCTGGGCCACGGCGCGCGCTGCGGCCATGGAAACGGACAAAATAGCGTTGGCGCCCAGCTTGGCCTTGTTGGGCGTGCCGTCCAGAGCGATCATCGTCTGGTCCAGCAGCCGCTGGTTAGCGGCGTCCATGCCCTCCAGCTCCGGAGCAATGACCGATTCCACGTTGGCCACGGCCTGCAACACGCCCTTGCCCCCGTAATGGCTCTTGTCGCCGTCGCGCAGCTCCACGGCTTCATGCTCGCCGGTAGAAGCGCCCGAGGGCACGATGGCGCGGCCCAATGCGCCGCTTTCCAGGATTACGTCCGCTTCCACGGTGGGATTGCCGCGCGAGTCCAGTACTTCGCGGGCGCGGATGGCAACAATCTCAGTCATATCGCTCCTCATGATGTGGTGCTGTAGCCGGTCATTCAGTTGGGGACGGCGATCCACGGCAAGAGCCTCTCCGGCGGCGCTTTGAATGGTCTTCAGAAGCTCCTGCGCGCTCACAATTTCCTCTCCGTCCGATGTAAAAAATGGCGGATGTCTCGCAAGAATTCTAGCAAACCGGCCCCTCGCGAACGATGTAATCGTTGTCACAAAGCGCCAGCAGTTTATGCGGGAAATTGTCCGGAATGGGTTACCTTAGCTGATTCGTGCCACTCAAGGCACTCGCCTGCCTGTGCGCACTTCCGCTGTTCAAACCCTGCGTTAGCCTTAACTTAGGTGGGTAGGCGCGTGGCAAGCATGAACGTGGGTATTGCGCGCAACTATTCCCCTCCAGCGGGGTTTGAAACCATAGCTGGATTTCTGCCCGCTATTGGGAAAAGGAGATATGGATGAACCGGCCGATTCTTGTGTGCGCCTTGTTGTTGATGACCGCTGCCGCTCTGGGAGCGCAGCAGGCAAGCGAGCCGAGCCCTTATCAGGGAACCTCGACACCCCCGCCTGACGACACCATCGTGACCACCAGCACTCCCCAGGCAAAGCCGCCCGCCGGACGGAAAGCCGCGTACGGACAGAATCAAGTAGGGCTTCAGGCACAGGCGAAGGCGCCTGTCCAGGTCCAGCCCGCATATAACGAGCCCGTCGTTAACAGTTCTATTCCGGACAGCGGCATCGTCGGCGGTCCGCGCATCGCTAATACGCAGCAGCCGGTCCTGACCAAGCGCAACGATAATGCCGATCCGGACAGCGATATCGTACATCTGCGTCCGCCGCGTCCCGGAGAACTCCAGGAAGGGACCACCATCCGCGTCCGCCTGCTGGACAGGCTTTCCTCCGCATACAACGAGAGGGGCGATACTTTTCGTTGTCGCGTGGCCTCCGATGTGATGCAGGGCGATCGGGTGATGATTCCCGCCGGTGCGGAGATTGACGGCCGGGTGATGGCGGTTTCCACCGGCCATTTTGGCGGGCACGGTTCCATGTATCTGTTGCCGGAGAAGGTGATTCTGGCCAACGGCAAAAGCTACCAACTGCGTGCCGTGATCTCCTCTACTCCCGGCGCCAAGACCAAAGTCGGCTCCGAAGGCACCATTTTGCCGGCCTCGCGCTTGAAGCGCAACAGCATTGAATACGGCGGGGCATTGGGAGGCGGCGCAGCCACGGGCGCCATTCTGGGCGGCCCGGTCGGCGCCTTTGCGGGCAGCATGGTCGGAGCTGGCATCGTCACCGTCCACCTATTGACCAACCATCCCCAGGCCACTCTGGAACCGGGTACAGCGATGGTCTTCACCCTGACAGAACCGTTGCAAATGGCCGCGTTAGACACCAGAAAATATTGATCAATTTGTCCTGAATCCCTCCCGCCCTGCTACACTCCCTGATGGGTTTAGGGAGGGATTTTCCATGGCCGAGATTCAGACGGTAGGAGTAGTGGGCGTAGGAACCATGGGCTCCGGCATCGCCCATGTCTTTGCGCGCGCGGGTTTTCACGTGCTACTGTGCGATGTTGAGCAGCGCTTCCTTGATCGTGCGCTCATGCAGATTCGCGCCAATCTGGGCCGCGAGGCCGTCAAGGGCAAGCTTGCCGAGGCTGAGATCGAGCCGGCTCTGGCCCGCATCCAGCCCACCCTGGATCGCGAGGCGTTCAATCGCGCGGAGCTGGTCGTCGAAGCTGCCTCGGAGCGCTTCGATTTGAAGGCCGAGCTCTTCGCTTCGCTCGATCGCATTTTGCCGGAAGACGCCATTATGGCTACCAACACCTCCTCCATCTCCATCACCAGGCTGGCCGCCCGCACTCGCCGCCCGCAGCAGGTCATCGGCATGCACTTCTTCAACCCCGTGCCGGTGATGGCGCTGGTGGAGATTGTCCGCGGTATGGCCACCAGCGATGAGACCTTCGCGACTGTCCATGCGTTGGCCCGCCGGCTGGGCAAATCGCCGGTCGAGGTCAACGACGCTCCCGGCTTCGTCTCCAACCGCGTGCTGATGCCGCTCATCAACGAGGCGGCCTTTGCCGTCATGGAGGGCGTGGCTACGCCGGAGGCCGTCGATCAGGTCTTCAAGCTGGGCATGAACCACCCCATGGGCCCGCTCACCCTGGCCGACTTCATCGGACTCGATGTCTGCGTGGACATCCTGCGCGTGCTTCAGGAAGGCTTTGGCGATCCCAAGTACCGCCCTTGTCCGCTGCTGGTGCGCATGGTGGACGCTGGATGGCTAGGTCGTAAATCCGGGCACGGCTTCTACACCTACGAGACTTAAAAGTATGATTCTAAAAGGTTTTCTTCCTTGGGCTATATATCCTTACTAAACGTAAGGAAAAGGTATATACTCATTCTAGAGGGTTTTCCATGGCTACCGCGGCGGTTACTTCTAAAGGTCAGATCACAATCCCGGCCGAAGTTCGGGAAGATCTCGGACTGAAAGCGGGAGATCGGGTCTCATTCATCAAGGGCGAGAACGGCGAATACATTTTAAAAGCCAAGACAGGTTCAATCCAGGATGTAAAGGGCATGTGGAAATGGACTGGCAAGCCCGCGACAGTCGAAGAAATGAACGAGGTCATTGCGAAAGGTTGGTCGGGTCAGCTGACCTTTGAGGATTGATATTGATGACGGGACTCGATACCAATGTATTAGTCCGCTATATCGTACGGGACGATCTGGCACAGACGGAGCGCGTAGACACCCTGCTGCAAGAATTTACCCCGGAGACGCAGGGATTCATCTCATTGGTCGCTCTTGCCGAGTTGTCTTGGGTGCTTCGAAGCTACTATCGAATGCCTAAAGCTGAACTAGTTGTATGCCTTGAGCGGTTGTCAAACTCTCGGAATCTGATTCTTGAAGGTGATGCCGCGGTCCGTCTGGCTATTACGAAATATATTGGTGCCCGATGCGACTTTGCAGATTGTCTTATTGAAAGTTCGGGCTTCTTGGGCGGTTGCGCCAGTACAGTAACATTCGACACAAATGCGGCAAAATCAACGGGAATGGTTCTACTTTAACCCGAGAATTGGTTCATACAAGAATCTTATTGGGAAACGTAAAGACTTACACCGGCGGCAGCGCGTCCACTACCGGCATGCCTTTTGGTGGCGTAAAGCGGAATGTCCCGGCGGGAATCGGCACATTGGTCTGCTCGCCGGTAAAGGTAAAGCGGGTCAGCGCGCCGTCGGCCTCTTCCATCTCGATTCCGGTAATGGCTCCATCCGCGGTCACGGTCAGAGTGAGCCGTGAAACTCGTTTTTCCTGCCCCTTGGGCTGGCCGGTCAGCGTGAACTCGCCGTTCGCGGCGGGCCGCAGGGTCAGGTTGTTCAACTCCTTTTCCAGCTTCGTGCGGCCCAGCAGAAACCGCAGCGGCGAGCGCAGATCGTTTAGTTGTTTAGCCAGGATGCGCTGGACTTGAGAGTCGCCGCGCGAGTAGAACCATGCATACGTGCCGTCGAGCAGGAAGAGCTTGCCGGCCGGCTCGCTGTACTCCCACTTCATGCGGCCGGGCTTGAGAAGCAGCAGCGTTCCGCTCTCCGTGCGCCGCATTCCCAGCCCCTCATAGCTCTCGCTGAAGCCAACCTTGAGCGAACGCAACAGATTGTAGTGATGATCGACCTTCTGCGCCAGATCGTGCGCTGCATCCTGCACGGAGTCCTGCGTGGACGGTGAACGTTGTTGAGCACATAGGCTGGCAGAGATAAGCGCAACAGCCGCCATCCACCCGCCGAGCCTGAGGAGTGTGTTCATCGCGACTCCAACGGTTGAGTGCAGTTGGTTCCGCCTATCGGGTCGTACTTGATAATGCCAGACTCGTCGCTGCAGAAGCTGCGGTTGCCGGTCTTGCCTGCAGCCTGCGGCAAAGCGGTGATCGTGTAGCCGGTGACGCGATCCGTGCCGCTTAGGCTTACCCTGGTGCAACTGCTGATGGTAAAGACATATCCGGACGTGGGTCCCGTGGCCAGATCGTTCGGCAAGAGCTGTGCCGCTTCCGCCGAGGGCTGCCCAGCGCTCGAATCGCCTCCCAAAGCCCGCAGTGAGCATGCGTAGCCGCGGGAGGGGTAAGTTACCGAGTACATCAACTCCGCCTGCTGGATGCTCCGGACAGACTGAATTGCCGAGTACTCATTGGCCTGTTTTTTCGAAGTACTGAGAGCAGGAATCGCAAGTAGTGCGAGGAGGCAGATGATGCAAAGGAAAAAGAAAGCAGCTACTCCGATAAGAACCCAGACGAAGACAGGAACTCGCCTGGCGCCGGATGCTTGTGCGGGTGTCACGCCTTGGTGGCCGGAAACTGGATTACCCGTGCCAGATGTATCCGTCCCGTTCATTGGACATTTTCAACGCAATTGATTCCGCCTGTGCGATCCAATTTGAGCATGCCGCCGTCGTCGGTGCAGAATCCCAGATCCCCGGTCTTGCCCACCACCTCTGGAACCGCGGTGAGCGTATACCCGACGATCCTTTCCGAACCGCTCTGAGTATTCTTCACGCAGTTGGTGATGGTAAAGATGTAGCCGTCCTTGTTGCCCTTGGCCAATTCATCGGGCAGCAGCTCGGATGCCGTGGCGGTGGGAGGTTTGCCCTGTTCGCCGCCCAGGTACTGCAGGTTGCAGGCATATCCCTTGTCCCTGTAGCTCTGCTCGTAAATCATCTCCGCTTCGTGAATCGCCCGCAGGGACTGCTTCGCCGAAAGTTCGCGGGTGTGCTTCATGACCATCTTGTAGGTCGGGAAGCCGATCAGCATCAGGACGGTGATGATGGACATGACGATCAGCAACTCCATCAGCGTAAAGCCGTTGGGCTGCCTAAAGCGGCGTGTGCGCCTATCTGAACTTGTGCGATTCATACGATTCCCATTCCTCTGTGAGCGGCTATAGCGGTTCCACAATTACTGTACCCCGAAACCACCGCCCTCGAGTGGCATTTTCATCAAAAAAATGCCACTCTGCACGATGCTAGAAAGGGCAAGTGAATTGTGGAACCGCTCTAAAATCCTCCGGCCCATCCGAGAAAATCCTACAACGAAAGGACGCGAAAGGGAAATAGGGCGCTCACTCCGGCTTTGTCTGCCCGGTGGCGCTCTCCTGCCGGGCCAGCTTGATGCGAGCCGCTTCCAGCTTCTTTTGCACCTTGGCAACTTCGCCCTGCTCCACGTCGATCGGAGCCGACTTGGCATATTGCTCCAGCGATAGCTCCCACTGCGCCGCGGCCAGACGAGAGCGGCCGGTCTTTTCGTATAGCTCGCCAAGATGGTCGTGGACCGTGGGGTCGGTAGCATAGCGCTCGACGGCCTGGCGCAGATACTGCTCGGCAAGTTCGTACTCGCCCATCTTGAAGTACACCCAGCCAAGCGAGTCCAGGTAGGCGCCGTTGATCGGATCCAGATCCACGGCCTTGCGAATCATCTTCAAGGCTTCGGGCAACTGCTTGCCTTTGTCGGCCAGCATGTAGCCCAGGTAGTTGAGGGTTATGGCGCTGTCCGGTTCCAGCTCCAGCGCCTGGTGGAAGAACTGCTCGGCCGGCTCGTAATGCTTCTGCCGCTCCGCCCATTCGCCCCGCATGAAGAGCAGAGTGATGCGTTCCTCCTTTTCTTTCTTCTCGTCTGTTTTGGTGGTCAGCGCTTCGGCCTTGTTAAAGTCGTCCTCGGCCTCCTTCCAGCGGTGCGCGCGGACACACATGTGGCCCATCGACAGCCACACCGGGCGGTCGTCGCTGCTGTTGGCCAGCAGCCCTTTGGCCAGCGCCAGCCCCTCGTCGGTCTTGCTCAGGTCACCCATCTCCTCGGCCAGCATCAGCTTCAGATCGCGATTCTTGGGGTTGGCCTCAACCGCCTTGCGCGCCACCTCGATGGCTTTGTCAAACTGCTTGGCGTCGCGCCATGTGTCCACCTGGAACTGGTATCCGTGCACCGCCGACTCGCCGCCCATGTCGATGAGCTTTTGGTAGGTGGAGATGGCTTGGTCCGTCTTGTTCTGCTCGTGATAGACCGCTCCCAGCCGCTCCAGGAAGATGCCGCGATTGTTGATCTCCTCCGCGGTATAGGCTCCGTTGGCATGCGAGGTCAGCTCCACCATCTTCTCGTAGGCCTGTGCTGACTCGTCGTAGCGGCCCAGCACGTCCAGCAGCAGCCCCTCGTTGTAGCCCGCTTCCATATTGCTGGGATCCATCTTGCACGCCTTGCGGATGGCGGCCAGCGCGTCCTCATATTTTCCCTGGCGGCGCAGAATCTCGCCCATGCGCACTAAAGCGCCCGCATTCTCCGGGTCGGCCTCGGACAGCGCCTTGTATTGCTTGAGAGCCTCGTCGAGCTGATTGTCGCTCAGCAGCGCATGGGCCAGCGATTCCAGCGTGCGCGCGTCCCCCGGCTCCAGGATGTCGGCGCGCTGATAGGCGGCGATGGCCTCCTTGGGCTTCTTCAATTGCTCATAGGTCGAGCCCAGCGCATTCTCCATCCTGGCCGTCCGGTCGGCTGCCGGAACCGTCTCGATGACCTTGGCGGCTTGTTCCAAATCTCCGCTCTCGGCATACAACCGGGCCAGGTTCAGCACCACTTCCTCGGAATCAGGCTCCATGGATTGCGCGGTTTTGAACTGCTCTTCTGCCTTTTTTGAGTCGTGCTTGATGGTGTAAAGCTGGCCCAGTACCATGCGGCTCTCGACGCTCTTTGGCTGCAGCGCGACGATCTTCTCGTATTCCGTGATCGCCAGGTTCAGCACGTTGCCGGTGGGAGACGTGGCAGGCGCGTTTTGCCCTTCGCTCAGCGTACGCAGGTAGATGCGCCCCAGCAGCTTGTGCGCCTCGATATCGTCGGGCGAGCTCTTAAGCAGTCCCCGCGCCGTGCTCTCTGCATCGCGCGAGCGGCCAGTGCGGAAGTACAGGTTAGCCAGCGCCAGGTTCAATTGTGGCGATTCAGGGTCGGCGTTCAGCGCTAGCTTGTACTCTTCGATGGCTCGCGTCACCAGCTCCGGACGGCCCTCGGTGACGGCCTGCTCCTCATAGCCGCTGGCCAGCGCCAGGTGATAGTACGCCTGGGCGCGGTCCGGCATCGGCGTGGTGGAGTCTGCCGCCTTTGACGGAGCAATCTGAATTGGGCTGGTGGTTGGGGCTTGGGCCGGGGTGCCTTTGGCCGGCTTGGCCGGTGTAGTGCTGTTCGGCTCACTTTGGGCGTAAACGGGCCTGGCCGGCAGCACAAAGGTAATTGCGGCGGCAAACACAAGCCAGAGGGGCAGTAATCTTGATTTTCTTGTCATCATCCTGGGGATTCCATGTCTTCACAGCCGGGCCGTTTGCAATAGAAATTCAACGACTTGAGGCTGTAATGTAGTGCAGGCAGCCGGTGGGAGCAGCTCTGCCTACTGTAAAGACGATTCTAAACTGCATTGGGCTTGCGCGTCGCTCAGATTTGTAGATTTCATGGTTATCTGTCTACGGAATACCGAGCAACTTGTGGGTTTGCAGGCTCAATCGCCACTGAGGATGGTCGAGGCAGTAGCGCAGGGCAAGCCTGGTATTGGCCTCGCGATAGGGTCCGTCCATCGGTTGCAGGAAGAAATGCCGGAAGGGAAGCGCCTCAAACTCCGCCGGATCGACGCCCAATTGAGGAAAAACCAGCTTCAGCTCATCACCGCTGCGCTGCTTGAGTGCGGTTCCGGCTTTGGGGCTGACCGTGAGCCAATCCACCCCCTCCAGCGCGGCAATTGTTCCGTTGGTTTCGACTGCAATTTCGAATCCGCGCCCATGCAGCGCAGCAATCAGCTTTGCATCCAGTTGCAGCAATGGCTCGCCGCCCGTGCAGACCACGAACCGCTTGCCCAATCCAGAGTTTGCAGGCCACTTCTGCTCGATAGCCACTGCCAAATCCTCAGCCGAATCGAATCTCCCGCCGCCCTCGCCATCCACGCCCACAAAATCCGTATCGCAAAACCGGCACTTCGCTTCCACCCGGTCTTCTTCGTGCCCCGACCACAGATTGCAACCGGAAAAGCGGCAAAAAACGGCCGCGCGCCCCGTCTGCGCTCCCTCGCCCTGCAGCGTGTAGTAGATTTCCTTGACCGCGTAGCTCATAAAGGCAGCTTCTAGCTGCTAGCTCCTAGCTTCTAGATTATTTTGTCAGAATTCGGTTGCCGGCCCGGTACAGAAAAAGCTAGTAGCTAGAAGCTAGAAGCTAGAAGCTAGAAGCTAGAAGCTAGGAGCTAGAGGCTTGTCTTTTCCAGCGGATCCTCAATCCAATTCTCCCGAAATCCCTTCCGCCTCAACAAACAGGAATCGCATTCTCCGCACGCCTCGCCCTTGGGCCCTGGGTCATAGCAACTGCTGGTCAGCCCGTAATCCACCCCCAGCTCAATCCCCTTGCGAATAATCTCCTTTTTGGTCAGCGCGATCAGCGGCGTGTGAACCCTGAGCGCCTGCCGCCCCTCAACCCCGGCCTTCGTCGCCAGATTCGCCATCTTCTCAAAGGCCTCGATAAACTCCGGCCGGCAATCGGGATAGCCCGAGTAATCCAGCACATTCACGCCAATAAAAATATCGCTCGCGCCCAGCACCTCCGCCCAGGCCAGCGCAAAGGCCAGGAAAATCGTATTGCGCGCCGGAACGTACGTAATGGGAATCCCGTGGCTCATCGCCTCCGCGTCGCGCCCTTTGGGAACATCGATCTCCGCCGTCAGTGCCGAGCCGCCGAAGACCCGCAGGTCGATCTTCGCAATGCGATGGTCCGCCACACCAATTGCGGCAGCCACGCGCCGTGCCGCTTCCAGCTCAATCACGTGCCGCTGGCCATAGGAGAAGGAGAGCGCGTACAGTTCGTATCCCTGGCTCTTGGCAATGGCCAGCACCGTAGCGGAATCCAAGCCCCCGCTCAACAGCACCACCGCTCTTTTCATTTTTTCCATTTCTGATCGCATTACTCACTCTGGGTGCCCACCCTCGCCGCGTAGGAATGTAGCGCCGGCCTCCTGGCCGGCTGTAGTGCGGGCGTCCTCGCCCGCACTCGTGCCGCTACTTCAAGTCCTCACCGCCCTTGCCGATATCAATCGAGGGCGGCAGTGGATTGCTCTCGTCGATGGAGGCCTTGAGGCACTGCTCCAGAATTCCCTTGGCTTCGAGGATGAACTCAATCGCATCGCGTCCCGCGCCCTCGCCGCCTCGGTGCGGCGTCACGTAATGCGCCTCGGCCTTCACTTGCTCCCGCGAATTCGCCACAGCGATGGCCAGGCCGCACACCCGCATCACCGCCAGGTCGATCACGTCGTCGCCCACGAAGGCAATCTCCTCCAGCGTCACGCCTTCTTTGGCCATGATCTCGCGCACCGGCCGCATCTTGAAGGCCTCGCCCTGGTAGACATATTCGAGCTTCAGGTCGCGGGCGCGCAGGGCCACGGCCTCGGAAATGCGCTTGGTAATGACGCCCAGCTTCATGCCGCCCAGCCGCGCCAGCGTCACGCCCGCGCCATCGTGCGCGTTGAAGCCCTTGGCCTCGATTATTTTGGTGATGGTCCCATCCGGCCCGGCAACCGGTGCCGGAATGACCCAGATAGTGCCGTCGGTCAGGACTCCATCCACGTCGAAGAGAATTATTTTGATGCGCCGCGCGCGTTCCTGGGCTGAGAGGGTCATGCTTTGATTCTAACAAGATGCTGGATGCCCCATCCTTCTGAGCGAAGTGTAGCGGAGTCGAAGAACCTGCTTTTTGAAATCTTCCGCGGATAGGCTGGGATACCACGATTCCCAAACGGTCTTCCAGCCGTCAGAAACTACACTAACTTGAGAGGGCTGGCGATGAAGTTTGTATTTCTCATTGCATCTGTGTGCCTGCCGGCGGTGCTGGCTCAAACTCCAGCTTCGCCCGTATCGCGGAATCCCGTCTTTACGGCGCGGACCACGCTGGTTCTTGTCCCAGCCCTGGTCAGAACCAAAGCCGGAGAGCCGGTCTTCACGCTTGCCGCAAAAGATTTCATTCTCACTGACGACGGCATCGAAGAGAAGATAAAGGTCGAAGAAAACACGGGTAGCGAGCCGCTGGCGCTGGTTGTCGCCGTTGAAACCGGCGGCGCGGGCGCTCGCCAGCTCAACAAATATCGCAACCTGGGCCCATCAATCGAAGCAGTCATTGGCGCCGTTCCTCATAAGGTTGCGGTGGTGGAGTTCGACAGCGCCCCCAGCCTGGCCCAGGACTTTACTTCCGACTTGAACGCGGTGGCAGGCGCCTTGCGCGATCTCGAGCCGGGAGACCGCGGAGCCGCCATCCTCGACGGCCTGCGCTTATCCGTCGATCTGCTGCGCAGGCAGCCTCCCGAATACCGCCGTGTCATCCTGCTCATCAGCGAAACCATCGACCACGGCAGCCAGGCGCAGCTGGAGCAAGCGCTTCATGACTTTAGTGGCACAAACACAGCGATTTACTGCCTGATGTTCTCTTCCGCAAAGTCCTCCGCTAAAAACGAAGCCTCGCAGATCTTTAGTTCCAACACTCCCGGGCCTCCTCACGGCTGCATGAGCAAGGATCCAGATGCCGAGCCAGGCAAAAGCCGGGTCGAGCAGACCTACGACTGCCTCAGCCTGCTTGCGCCTCCTCTCAGAGCGGCCAAGATCGCGGCGATTCTGGCCGCTGACAGCCTCCGGCGCAATGTGCCGGAGAGCGTGGCGCGGCTGACCGGTGGCGAGAGCTTCAAATTTACCGATGCGCGCAGTTTGCAGCTCGGCGTCATTGCCATCTCCCATCACTTGCCGAATCGCTATCTTCTGAGTTTTTATCCGCAAGCGCCCCATCCGGGCTATCATGCGATTGGTCTGAAGCTAAAGGAGTACCCGGACCTGGTGATTGAGGGAAGAAACGGCTATTGGGCCGACGAAGAAGCAACGCCAGCAGCCCACCCCTGAGGAGATTTCGCCGTACGCCTGGACAGCCAGTTTTTGCAGATAATTAACTCCATCCGGCGCACAATTAATGCATGAACAAAGACCTCGCTCGTGGGCTGTTTTTGATCACTGTCCACTGTTCACTGATCACTGAGAAGAGACCCCCCTCCCCCCTCAAAAATAAAAAAATAAATTTAAACCTTGCAGATAATTATGAACCTGTCTGAAATCAATAACTTGCGAAGATTACTTCCGTAAAAATGCAGAAATTGCCCTTGCAGATAATTTTGAACCTGCCTGGAATCAACAACATCCGAGGAATTTATCAGTGAAAACACAAAAAATTCCCTTGCAGATTATTTCAAAATGGCTCTGAAAATGGGTCTCATTGAGCGCACGGCCTTTGGTTTGGTCGGATAGAAGCAGGAATTGAAAGCCGGTTTGACGTTCACTTGGGCGGTGCTGCAGCCACTGCCGGCGCGGCCAGCGCCTCCTTCACCAGCACCGCAAAACGCGGAAAGGCAAAGCTGCCCGCCGCGTCGTCGATCACGTTCAACTGGCACACATACTGGCCGGCCTTTAGTCCGTTGAGCGGCACGTCAAGTTCTACAGCCACCGCGTCGCGGCCCTCCACGTTTACGGCCCGCGCCTGCACCAACGGCGTTTCATACACCTTCGTCGAGCCTTGAATCAGTTCCAGGCTGCTGAGCAAATTGATTCCCGGTTTCGTCCCCTTCGGCTGGTTTTCAGCCGGTTTTTCGCGCGCCGGAGAGTAGATTTCGTAGAGCAGATACAAGTGCTGATCCCGGCGGAAGACGTGGCTGATGTTGGGCACGTACTCTTCGCCGCCACGCACCAGAGGTGTGTTTTTTTTGCTCGGCTGGCGCATCGACGCCAGAACAATCGAACTCATTTTAAGCGGCGCCTTCTTCATCTCCGGCAGCGTAATCTCAGCCTCGAAGGAGCCCATGCGACCGGTCTGATTCTCGCGCACCACAAATTTGAGGCGATACTTTCCCGGCGGCAGGTTGAAGCTGGTGGTGTACTGAATATTTTTTTGCCGCGCCTGCAGGCTTGGATCGAGGTTCAGCTTGACCGTTTCGCGCGCCTGGCCGATGGGCCGCTTAGCCTCGTCGATGACCGTGCCGATGATGTCCAGCGTGGCCTTGTCCATGTCGCCGCCCTTCACAAACGGAATTTGCGAACCGGGCACAATGAGCGAAACCGGCACAAAGAAGCGGTTTTCGTCCAAGCGGAAAAACAGCGCGTCCAGATAAACGGCCACGTCGGTGGCCGGCAGGTCGCTGGCCAGCTGCTCTTCAAGATCGCGCTCGCGGTCCTCCTTGCCCGCATGCTGGAAGTCGGCCGGAGCATAGTAGCCGGGCCGGTAATCCAGCTTCACTCCGGGCCGGTTCACCTTGATGGTCAACTTGCGATAGCTGCCGTCGCGCGCCGTGTTCGAGCTGCGGAAGCCGATGGCATAATAATCCGAAGTGTCGCGCTGCACCTGCGCGAAGGCGGGAGCAAAATCGTTGGAATCGAAAAAGGCCTTGCCGCCGGTGTCTGTCGAGAGCGTGGCCATCACCTCCTGCGTGGCTAAGTTGGCGTTCATGTTGTTGGTGAGCGCGCCGCCGTTGTAGGCTCCTGTTCCGCGCAGGCTGCCGGTGGAGGCGTCGCCCAGAGGCGAGATGGCCTGCAGGCCGCGCGTGTCCACGCTGTAGATGGCCAGGTTGGAGCGCACCGCGGCGTTAATCGTAGCTCTCAGAGAAGCCTGGTTCTCAATGCCGTCGCGCTGGATTCCGCCGGAAAAATAGAGCAGCGATTTCTTTTCGGTAATCTTTTCCAGCGACTTGGCGACAGCTCTCAGCGCGAACAGCTCGCGGTCTGTGTTGAGGTCGTTATACTCGCTCTCGTCGGGCGTGTAGGCGGTCGCGTCTTCCACCTGGTTGGTGTTTGCCGTTGCGCCTTCGACAAAGCCCTGACCTTCGGTCCCGTTGTAGACGGCGACTTCATTGATCAGCGCTTGCTTGTCTGCGGTAAAGTCCTGGTCTACCTTGAGCGTCTCGCCCAGCGAAACCAGCGCCACCAGGTCGGCGGGTTGCATCTTGTTGCGCAGAAACTCCTGCGCCGCCGCCACGCAGCGGTCCAGATCCTCGGGCTGCATCGAGGTCAGGTCGAAGAACATCACGATCAGGCGGTGATTGCGCAGGTCTTCTGACTTTGCAACGACAGCAGTCTTGTTCGTGATGCTCCCCGTAGCCAGCCCGCTGACGGTGGTCTCGTTGAGCGGCGTGGCCATCTCCATGGTTTCAAAATCGAAGGTCGAAATCTGCTGCTGCTTCCCGTTTTCGTAGATGCTGAAGTCGCTCTGCTTGAGCCCGCGCACCAGCTCGCCGGTCTTTGCGTCGCGCGCTACCACGTTGGTCAGCACCAGTTCGGCATTCATCTTGAGCATGAATCCGCCCTGCGGATTTTGCGCGGTAGTCTGCGCAAAGCTCGGTCCCAGCCGCGCGCACGTCAGCATCAGCACCAGCGCAGCAAAACCCGCTCCGATTTGTCGCGCCCAACCCTTCATGAACTACCTTTCAAACTGACCCGTTAACTAACTCCGCTAACTCCGCGATCACGCGCGCAGCGCGGCTAACTCCGCTGTTGTTAAAACCTAAACCTCGCCGTAAACTGAAACGACCGCATGGCGGCAGCCGAAATCACCTGCCCGAAGCTCGGCGAAGCCGCATTGGTGTCAACGCCCGCGTACTGCACGGTGTTGAATACATTGTTGGCCGTGGCGCGGAACTCCGTGCTGCGCGTGCCGCCCAATTGCATCGTCTTCGATAGGGACATATTGTTCTGCACGGTTCCCGGCCCGGCGATGGAGTTGCGCGATACGTTGCCACAATTGGGACAATTCGGCGTAGTCGAATTGTTGGGAGGCTGCGTGAACGCCGCGGGATTGAACCACTCTTTCAGCGAGCCTGCTCCTGCCGTGACCGAGACGCCTGTGTAATTAGGACGCTGCGTGCCCGCTGTGCCACTCGTCACGTCTGCCACGGCTGCCTGGTAAGTGGGAGTAAGCGGCGTCCCAGTGGCAAAGGTAAAGCTGCCGGAGACAGAAAACCCCTCCAGAATATGCGCGCCAACGCCGCTGGTTACCCAGAATTTGTCCTTGCCGAAGGGCAGCTCATAAAGATACGTTCCGCTGACCTTGTGGCGCTGGTCGAAGCTCGAGTTGCCTTCCTCAGCTTTGAGGTCTTGCCAGTTCTGCGCCACCACCGTCGACGTTCCGCCCACCGAACCGGCGTCGTCGATGGAGTGCGAGTACTGGTAGTTTGCGCCGAATGAAATGCCCTTGCTCAACTGCTTATTCAAGCGCAACGTTCCTGCGTTGAACTTCGAGAAGGCCGCGGACTGCTCATAGTTGAAAACCTGGCCTGTGGGATCGGTCAGGGGACTGCTCAAGCTCGCGCGCGGTGCGCTGGTGATGTCCAGATGATTGCCTCTCGACCCGCTGTAGCCGATGTTCATCACCACATTCCAGGGCAGCGTCTTTTGCACGTCCAGGTTCCAGACCTGCACATAGGGCAGATGGTAGTGCGGATCGAGCGCGTAGTTGCCCAGTGTGGCCGGCGCTGGGAATCCGTTTGCCAGCGAAAGACAATCGCCAGCTGGAGGCGCGCATGTTGTAGCCACTTCGTTGGTCTGCTCGTTGGCAAAGGGCGGCTGGTGCGCCATGATGGTGGCAAATGTGGCGTACTGGCTGACGGTGTAGTTGACGCCATAGCCGGCGCGTACCACGGTCTGCTTAGGCAGCCGCAGCGCCAGACCTACGCGTGGCGCAAAGGCCGTGTGGAATGGAAAGACCAGCGAGGCGGGCAACTGACCGCTGAATGAAGGCGGGGAGCCGGACTGCACCTCCGCAATCGAGGTAAACCCACTTGATGCATTTGTATCCACAAAAGCCAGATGGCCGTACTTCTCCGTATAGGGCGCGAAAAACTCGTAGCGCAGGCCGTAGTTCAGCGTCAGATTGTTCCGCGCGCGCCAGTCATCCGTTACGTAAGCGTCCCATACGTTTTCTCTCAGGTAGCTCTTGCCGGCGGCGGAGTCAATGGTGGTCTCCTGCGGTTCGCTCAACAGAAAATCCGCCAGCGACGAACCCGTGTAAAGGCCGGTGAAGTAAAAGGTTCCGGTTCCATTGTACATAGAGTTTGTGGTGTTCGACCCGCCCAGAAAATCGCGGTGCACACGGCGGTAGTCGCTGCCGAAGCGCAGGTTATGCTTGCCGTAAATCCAGCTCAGCACCTCGGAAAAAGAGATGGTCTGTGTGAGCGCGAAACTGGGCTGCTGCTCGTTCATTCCGGTGAAGCTGCTGAGTGTCACGTTAGGCAGGCCGTAGTTGAGCGGGCTCGAATTCAGCGCTGGTAAGCAGCCTGACCCGCTACAGCCCGGTGGTGGCGGGCCATAGATTCCAACCGGGCTTGCAATGTCGGTCTTATTGGTGAAGTAGTTGGTCGCCTGGCTGGTGCTGCGATTCCAGTTGGCGTTGAAGATACTGGTGATCTTGTGGTAGCCCACCGTATAGCCGGCCTGCACGGAGTTTGCGTTGGAAGAATTCTTGCCGCCCAGTTGCGGAAAGACGTTCACACTGTCCGAGGCTGAATCGGTCCAGTTGTAATTGAAGTTGATGCTCTGCCGCAATCCTTGACTCTGTGATCTGCGTCCTCCGCCGCCGCGGCCAAGTCCTCCGCGGCCTCCGGAAAGGGTTGCGTTCTTGCCCAGGCTGCGCATATAGCGCACACCGGCCTGCGTCGAGTTGGTTTGCGCGGTAGTCAGCAGATGGTAGTTTTGCGCGTAGCCGGGCAGGTTGGGCGTGGGGAAAAACTGCAGCAGGCTGGTGGCGGCCGGGACGGGTGTAACCGGATTGGCCAGCCCCGGAATGTTTCCCGCGCGCTCGTTTGCTGTTCCAAAGCTGCCGTCAGTGGGCACGGTCGCATACTGGTCCAGCGGATTGGAGCTGCGCTGGCCGCTGAGCGTCAGGAATATCATGTCTTTGCCGCTGGGCTTGGTGAGATGCGGCAGATAAGGCGGGCTCATGAAGGTAATCCCGAAGCGGTTGGTGCCGGAGGGCGGCTGCTGCTGTGGTTGGCCGCGCAGACTGAAGGGCTCCGCGTTGAGCGCCGAGTTACTTCCCATCCAGAAGATGGTGCCGTGCGGCTGGTTGGGGTTGAAGCCGCGGAAGTTGCCGCGTCCGCCTCCGCCAAACCCTCCGCCACCACCTCCGAAGCCGCCACCCGGTCCTCCGCCTCCGCCGAAGAGGCCGCCTCCGCCGCCGAAGGTGCCGCCTTGTCCACCCAGCCCGTCCGGCAAGACGCCCTGCGCACGCAGCGTCTCCACCGCATCGCGGACGCGGTCCATGTCCATGCCTGCCAACGGGCTCACTGCTCCCGTTTGGCCGCTGATGGCCACCGAATCGTCTCCAAAATCGGAGTTGCCGGCAACCGAGGGTAGCGCCGCGCCAGTCACGCCGGATGGCGCGCCCTGGCTCTCGGTGTCGGAGCCCAGCGCGCTCATCAGGCTCAGGCTTTGTGCGCCGTTGGTTGTGAGTTGCTGGATTGTCGACTGGATGGCTTGCTGACTGGCAGCTTCGTTCTCCTGCTGCTTGGCCGCCCGCGAGGCAAGCATCAGATCAAAGTTCACCGTCTGGTCGTGATTGGCGGCGTTGAGTACCGCCTCCTGCGAACCTGGTGCAAAGCCCGCGAACTGCGTGCGGAGCACGTATCGGCCATTCTGTGGAATGGTCAAGGTCCAGGCGCCGGTGATGTCTGTGGTGGTGGTAAAGCGCTTGCCAGTGATTGTGTTCTGGGCAGTTATTGTCACGCCGGGCAGGGGAACGTTCCCGCTCTTGACCTGGCCATGCAGTTTTCCGCCTGAAGGCGATTGTGCGGAAGGGATCTGCGCAGTTGGTTCACTGGCATTAGGCGTGTTCACGGGCGCGGCGGGCTGGGCCGCTGGCGTGGACGGCGATTGGGCCAGGGTGGCAAGACCGCCGGCCACAAAGATTCCCGCCATAGCCGCCCAACGTAAAACTTCTCGCCGCATTCACTCTCCCTGGCCTATCGTGCTCGTACTCATTCAGACGGCCCACCCTCCGCGAAGGTTTACGGTAGCGAAGCGTCTTCAACCCATCGTAAACTTGGTTATGGCCACACGCGAAGTTATATACCGGCCATTTCATCTGGAAGAAGTCACTCCAACTTCCTCCCCGGACTCAATCGCACAGGCGCGGGAATTGCTGCTCGAATATGGCCGCTTTGTGATTGCGCGACCCGAATGTGCGCGCTTCTGCTATGTTTCACTTGAACAAGAAGCAGCCGGCCTGCCCCTTAGCTTCTACGAACAAGGTGGCGGATGCCTGTTGGCCCATGCGCGTGGAGAGCCAACCGGATTTGTTGCCTGGCGCGCACTGCCTGCTTCGATTGTGCCCGTTGCATGGGAACTGAAACGCCTGTGGGTGCGTCCCGGCGGGCGCGGACTTGGAATGGGCCGAGCCTTGACCCAGGCCATCCTCGATCGTGCTTCCGCCTCGGGAATCAAGGCAGTCTTTCTTGACACAGTCCCCGCTGTTATGGAGGCCGCATATCGTCTCTATCTGCAAATGGGTTTTGAGCCTTGCGCTCCCTACAACGACAATCCCGTTGAAGAACTCGCGTACCTCGTAAAACGCCTGTGATTCTGTATCCGGCGCAAGAGATCATGCTATAGGCGCTCAAATTACCTTGTTATATACGGGTGAAAAAATCCCTTGCATTCCTGCGTGGCCTATGTTAACTGTTATGTTATTAATTCATCGATTGCTACCGCGAGAGTAACCCCGGCGGCAACAGAACAGGACATTCTCCATGTTGAAGATCGGCACCTCCATTCGCGCTTTCCGCCTGCAGAAAGGGCTTTCCCAGGGAGACATCGAAAAGAAGACCGGCTTGTTGAGATGCTACCTCTCGCGCGTGGAGAACGGCCATACGGTGCCCTCGCTGGACACTTTGTCGAAGATTGCGCGGGCTCTCGACCTGCCCATCACCCAGTTCTTCTCCGACGACGCGGTGGGCCGCCAGCCGAACCTGCAAAAGCTCTCCGATGAGGAACTGCGCTTTCTCAACCAGATCCGCCGCTACTCCACCAACCTGAACGAGAGCGATCGCAAGCTGCTGCTGGCCATGGTCAAGAAGTTCGCCAACACGGCGACGCGGTAGTCAGCCAGCCATAGAGCTACATTTATACGTCGTTGCCCAGGTGGAAGATGGGCTCGGCGCCCTTCGCTCCCGCCAGCAATGCCTGTTCTTCAGTTCCATTCAGCGGCTTGTAGCTCTGCGCCACGTCCATCGCCAGGCGGAAGTAGTGCTCGTCCCCCGGCGGTATGGCCGCGGTGATGGGGTGGCCGAGTGTCCAGCGCAGGCCAAGTGAGGCTTCATCAGGGAAGGCCGCAGGCTGATACCAGCACTTGGGCTCGGGATGGTTATGCTTCTGCTCTGCCGGCCATACCGACTTGGCCATGGCTTTCAGGGCCAGAATGCCCATCTTCTTTTCCTGTGCCCGCTTGAGAATCTGCGAGCCAAAGTTGGCTTGGCTGAAGAGAACCCAGTTAATGGGAAAAAGAATGGTGTCGAAGTTGTACCGGTCCATGGCAGCCAGCGCAGTCTCCGCCGAGTGGACAGAGAAGCCGATGTAGCGGATCTTGCCTTCCTTCCTGGCCGCCTCCATGGTCTCGATCGCGCCTCCGGGACCGAGCACTTTGTCCAGATCCGTCATTTTTGTGAGCGCGTGGAACTGGTAGAGGTCCAGATAGTCGGTCTTGAGCAGTTTGAGCGACTGTTCGAGGTCTGCGCGCGAGTCGTCCTTCAAGCGGCCGTCGGTCTTGCAGGCCAGGAAGCACTGTTTTCGATAGGGCGCCAGGGCCGGCCCTAGCCGCTCCTGCGCATTGCCGTAGCTGGGCGCAACATCAAAGTAGTTGATACCGCGATCCACGGCTTCGGCAACGATGTTGGAGGCTTTGCCAACCTCCTCGTTCATCACCAAAATCCCACCGAAGCCGATAATCGAGAGCTGTTCGCCCGTCTTGCCTAGCGTGCGGCGGGCGATTGGGCTGGTGGGCGTCGCGCTCGACGCATTGGCCTGGCTGGTGCATGCTGCGGCCGCAGTGGCTATGGCGGCCTGCTTGATGAACTCGCGGCGTTCCATGGTCTGCCTCCTTAGATTGGGAATGAGACGTCCGGTTTACAGAACTTATTTTTGCACAGAATGTATGCAGTTGGGGCAGCGCCTCATCGCGATAACTTGATCAGGAAATAGCTGAACAGCACCAGTATCATCATAACCATCACTGTGGCTATGCGGCGGCGAAAGAGAAACAAGTCGCGGGGCGCGCCAATCCGTGGCACTAGCGGGGCCGCGTAGATCATGCCGCACGTGAAGCCGCCCAGGTGAGCCATATTGTCAATGCTCACCCCGGTGTGACTCGCGATCACGCGGAGGCTGATGGTAAAGCCGATCACCAGGTTGATAGCGGCAAAGAGGATCACCGACCTGTGCAGCTTGTGCAGTTCCTTGGGAGGCACCGGCAGCCACTTTGACTTGAGCAGGATAATCAACACTCCGGCGATGCCGAAGACCGCTCCCGAGGCACCTGCGCCATACGGAAACACGGCCAAATCGTGATACTTCACCCAGTCGGCGTTGTACAACCACCAGTTGACAAGGGTGGACAGCAGGTTGCCCGCCGCGCCTGTGAGAAGATAGACGGCCACGACCCCAGCCGAACCCAGCAGTGGTTCGGCCAACAATCCCAGGTTCCACAGGCACCACATGTTTCCCAGCAGGTGAATCCAACCCACATGCACGAACATGGCGGTGACAATGCGCCACCATTCGCTGTAGACCAGAACGGAGCCGGCGTTGTCGGCTCCCCAGTACTTCAGTTGATCGGCGGTCGAACCCCAGATGCTTACCCCATGCATTAGCATGGCTAGAAAAATCAGGCAGTTGATGCCCACCAGTACGTAAGTTGCCGGCGCGTAGGACCACGAGGGACGCCGCCGGCGAACCGGGGGCGGCGGAGGCGGATTGTAACCGGCCTCTGAACGCAGATACTCCGGATTGGCAGGAGGGGGAGAAAAACTTCCCATCTCTCAACTTTAATGCATTTTCAGCGACCTCGCAGGCAGAAGATCGCGAATCTGCCAGCAATAAATCATTGTGCCATCATGGTTTTTTCTCATTACCATGTGATTCGATGTACTCTGGAACTTGGCAAAACCTCGAATAAGGAGTGGAACAGTGAGTGCTGAAAAGCGGATTCGGCGGGCGTTGCTGAGCGTGACCGACAAGACCGGCCTGGTGGAGTTTGCCCAGGCGCTGGCCGGCTTTGGCGTGGAGCTGGTCTCCACCGGCGGAACGGCGCGCGTGCTCCGCGAGGCCGGCCTCACCGTTAAAGACATCAGCGAGCTTACCGGTTTTCCCGAGATGCTCGATGGCCGCGTCAAGACCCTCCATCCCCGCGTCCATGGTGGCCTGCTCTTCATCCGCGGCAACACGGAGCACGAGGCCGCCGTGGCCGAGCATGGCATCCAGCCCATCGACATGGTGGTGGTTAACCTCTATGCCTTCGAGACGACGGCGGCTCAGGCTGGAGTTGCTTTTGGACACTTGATCGAGAACATTGATATCGGCGGTCCGTCGATGGTGCGCTCCGCCGCCAAGAACTTTGAAGATGTGGCTATTGTGACGCGCGTGTCGGATTACCCGGAGTTGATTGAGGAACTCAAGGCCAACGGCGGCGCGTTGAGCCGCGAGACTCGCTGGCTGCTGGCGCGTCAGGCCTTCGCGCTGACAGCGGCTTACGACACAGCCATCGCCAACACGCTCGACCAGCTGTCTGAGGCGCCTGAACCCTCCTTACCCGTCGTGCTCGACACAAACAGCCTGCCATCAAACTTGCGCTTCAATCTCCCGCGGTCGCAGGCGTTGCGCTACGGCGAAAACCCTCACCAGCGCGCCGCACTCTACGCCGACGGCTCGGGGCAGGGAATCGCTGGTGCTCGACAACTGCAGGGCAAGGAACTCAGCTACAACAATATCGTCGATCTGGACGCATGCTGGGAGCTGGCGCAGGAGTTCCCCAGCGGTGACTCTGATCCGGCTGCAGTCATCATCGTCAAGCACACTAACCCCTGCGGCGCGGCCACCGGCTCCACCGTCCTCGAAGCCTATCTCAAAGCACTGGCCTGCGATCCTGTCTCGGCATATGGCGGTGTCATCGGCATCAACCGCGTGGTGGACAGTGATGCCGCCACCGAGATCGCCAAGCTCTTCGTCGAGGCCATCGCCGCCCCAGGCTTTACTGCCGAGGCCCGCGAGCGCTTCGCCACCAAAAAGAACTTGCGCCTGGTTGAAGTCCGCTCCGCGCCTCCTCGTCCCGTCGTGAAGCATGTCTCGGGCGGGCTGCTGCTGCAGGACGCCGACACCGGTCGCATCGACGCCGCCGCGCTTGACCCCGGCCTGAAGATCGTTACCTGGCGTCCGCCGACAGCCGACGAACTGCGCAGCCTGCTCTTCGCCTGGCGCGTCTGCAAGCACGTCAAGTCCAACGCCATCGTCTATGCCCGCGACGGCCAGACACTCGGCGTCGGCGCGGGCCAGATGAGCCGCGTGGACGCCGCCCGCTTCGGCGCCATGAAGGCCATCCTGCCGCTCAAGGGCTGCGTCGCAGCATCCGACGCGTTCTTCCCCTTCCCCGACGGCCTGGAAGCCGTAGCCGCCGCCGGAGCAACCGCTGTCATCCAGCCTGGAGGCTCGGTGCGCGACGAAGAAGTGATCGCCGCCGCTGACAAACTGGGCATGGCCATGGTCTTCACCGGAATGCGGCACTTCCGGCATTGAGGGTTTGATTCAGTCAAAGAAGTGTAGTGTGATTACTGTGAGAAATATCATCATCGGAATCGTACTATCTCTGGCCACAACAATTTTGGCGGCGCAGAGTCGTGAAAGCAAACAGACAATATCTGTCACCTTTGCTATTGATAATGTGACCGTTCCGTGCGACAACCTGAAGGTCGAATTGCGCGTCGATCATCGTCCTATTCCAGTCAAAATGATCGACAGTGGGTTTATAGTTCCTGAACTCTTCAAAAAGCTATACGACTCTCCTCGTTCCCGTCGAAAAAACAATATCGATGTTCACATTGAGTGCAGCGAGTATTCCTTCGATTTTCCCGGAGAGTATCCTATACAGATTTCACCGGGTGAATGGAGGTTGGCAATTCGCTACCCACAGACATGGTTTGAAGGAATCAGAGAAGAACCTGTTATTGAGAACGGAACTTGGTTGAGTGTAATGGAATGGGAGTGGAATGGATGTGAACCTTGTCTTGTATCCTATTTTCCTCATATTACTCCGCCAGCCGCAGAAGTGGATCGCCTGCGCCGGGACCAGCCTAACGCATGGGGCGAAGAGAGGATGACCAAGACCTACGCCCTTGCGGTCTTTAATGTTGAATATCAGCAGAACCGCGATTATCTTTTGTCTCTGCTGAATATATGCCTATCCAACCCAAACAGGTCAGCCTTGGAAGATATTTGCGACAATGAAAAGCTCTATCAGTATCTTGCAAATCTCTATTGGCGAGGTGACACCGATATGCTTGGTCCACTACTACAAGCGGCAGGTGAAACACAGGCCGGCGTAGTGGATGGAGCAGGCAGCTTCTACGCCGATCTCCTGGATAGGCGTCCTGCGGAAATCCTCAAAGGTCTCGATGGCCTTTCTACCGAGAAACAGATAGCCGTATGTAAACTAGCCGGAAAGGACGATCTCAGCATGAATTCTCCTAAAGAGGAGCGTGTAGAGAAGCAGTTAAGAGCAATTGGAACCGACACTGCTAATCGATGCTTGCAAGAAACTGAGAAGGCTGCAAATGACGTGCCTTGGCGGCACAATTAAACGTTAGTCAGATTTACAGGATTGCTGTTGTATTGTTCCATGGTCGCTGCAAATTGATTCGAAGTCTTGCCCCACTCGTCGCCCTCGCCGGTAATATGTCCCATCTCACCCAACTTTAGTAAACTCATCCCCAGAATGATACTTTCCTTCCGCACGACTCGCTGCTCCCGATTTGCTTTCCATCTCACCGCGCTGGCCGTGGCTGCAATGGCCGCTGCCTCGCTGCAAGCGTCCGCCCAGGGCACGCATCTCTGGCTCCAGTCGCGGCTGGAGGAGTTTGAAAAAGGTACGCCGCAAGGGGTCTCGCTCACAAGTGATGGCCATCTGCTCACCGGGCCCGGCCTGGTAGAACTGGCCACCACGCCCTCTTCCTACGTCTGGTCAGTCGCAGTGAATAACACCGGCACGGCCTACTTGGGTACCGCATCGCCGGCCACGGTGCTGCGCATTGCGGCAGACGGCAAGCCCTTTACGCTCTTTGAGACAAAAGACTTGTCAGTCCAGGTTGTTCGCCTCGGCCCCGATGGAGCGCTCTACGCGGCCACTCTGCCTAGTGGCAAAGTTTATCGGCTTAAGCCCGACGCAACCGCCAAACAGGACGAAACCAGCGCTGAACTCATCTTTGACGCTGCCAAACTCGATGACGCGACGGCAGACGCAGACACAGCCACCGGCAAATCTGCCGACACAAAACCCACACCCGACAAGGCACAGACCCCGGAAAAACCCGGAGCAAAGACCCACTACATCTGGGAGATGACCTTCGACGCGTCCGGCCGACTCTACATCGCCACCGGCAGCCCGGGAGCCATCTATCGCGTCGATGTGGCCAAGCCCGGCGCCAAGCCCGAGGCCTTCTTCAAGAGCGACGAGCAGCACATCCGCTCGCTTGCCTGGGACGCGCAAGGCAACCTGATCGCTGGCACTGACGGCTCAGGGCTGGTCTATCGCATCAGCTCTCAGGGCAAAGGCTACGTTCTCTTCGAGGCTCCCCGCCGTGAGATTACTGCGATCGCCGTCTCCGCCAACGGAACCATCTACGCGGCTAGCGTGGGCGACAAGAGCCGTAATCCGCTGCCACCGTTGACCATACAGGGACCTGGCATGGGCACCGTAACGACCATCATGCAACCGGGCTCGATGCAGGCGGCTAACACCAGCGCCTCAATCCCCGAGGGCAGCGAGATATATGCGCTCACTGAAGGCCAGGCCCCGCGCAAGCTCTGGTCCGGCAAAGACGAGATCGTCTACGCACTGGCCGCGCAGCCGGAAGGCCTGCTGGCGCTTACCGGCAACCGTGGCCGCGTATTCCGCATCGCCGACGACGGCAACTACGCCGATATTGCCCATCTTGCCTCGCAGCAAGGCCTGAGTCTGGCCGTCGCCCCCGGCGCAAAAGGCCAGCCAGACAGCATTTTCATCGGTACTGGCAACACCGGCAAGCTCTGCCGCCTGGCCGCCACCTCGGACAAGCACGAATATGCCAGCGACGTGCTGGATGCAGGCGCGCTGGCGCGCTTTGGCCGCGTCGAAGTTCAGCCCGGCTCGGCCAACTATGAACTGCAGACCCGCACCGGAAACGTGGAGCAGCCCGCACGTGGCCGCAACGGCGAGAGCCGCGCTGACTGGGGCTGGTCCGACTGGCAGCCGCTCCGCGACGGCGCGGTGGCCTCGCCCGCTGGCCGCTTTCTGCAATGGAAGGCTGTGCTCCGCCCGAATGGCTCGCTGGGAAGCGTGGGCGTCAACTACCTGCCCGTCAACGCTGCTCCGGTGGTGGACGATCTTATTGTTGTGCCCGGAGCGCGCTGGAACGGCCAGAATCAGCCCGTTGGTCAGCCGCCGATGGTCAACATTGCCTTTCCCAACGCGAGCCAGAATGCAGGGCCCTCCGCCGGACCGAACCCCGGAGTGAGCTTAGACGCCGGCGCCAACGCACCCTTGCAGGCCGCCAAAGACCGCACCGCCGTCACCGTCCGCTGGGCGGCACACGACGACAACGGCGACGAGCTGACCTACTCTCTCTATCTGCGTGGAGATGGTGAAACTGTCTGGAGGCTGCTCAAGGACAACATTCGCGACAAGGCTTTCAGCTTTGACGCCATAATGATTCCCGATGGCGGCTATCAGGTAAAGGTGGTCGCCTCTGACGCGCCCTCGCACACGCCCGGCGACGCCCTCACAGGCTTCAAAGTGAGCCAGCGCTTCGAGGTAGACACCACGACGCCGGTCATCTCCGCGTTCAAGGCAATCGGAGAGCCCGTGGACTGCGAAGGCAGCCACTGTCCCCGGCCATTCCGCGTGGTCTTCGACGCCGAAGACGCCTTCTCGCCCATCGCGCGCGCAGAGTACTCGCTTGACGCCGGTCCATGGCAATACATTGAGCCGGTGGGTCGCATCTCCGACTCCCGCCGCGAGCACTATGAGCTGCGTATATTTCTGGATGTTATGTCGGGCAAGATCAGCGAACACCTCATTACTGTCCGCGTTTACGACCGGCACGAGAACGTGGGCGTGGCCAAGACGGTGATTGCCGCGGAAGAGAAATAAGTCAACGGAAGCAGGCGCGCAAGTAGAATAGATTCAATGCTCTTCGAGCTGTACGTAGCAACCCGGTATCTGAAGGCCAAGCGGCGGCAGGCCGTGGTGGGCGTGGTCACCATCATCTCCATCGCGGGCGTGGCCGCGGGCGTTGCGGCGCTCATCATCGCTCTGGCCATCACCAACGGAATGAGGCAAGATCTCCAGGGGCGCCTGCTCGGCGTCTCGGCCCATGTGGACCTGATGCGCATCGAGTCGGATGGCATTCGCGACTGGCAGCCCCTGCTCGCCCGTTTGCGCCGCGTTCCTCACGTCACAGCCGCCGCGCCGGGAATCTACGGACAGGTGCTGGTCTCGCGCGGCCCCCGCGCAGGCTTCGCGCTCATCAAGGGCATCATCCCCGACCAGGAGCGGACGGTCAGCAGCCTGCTCGGCACCATCATCTCCGGCTCGGCCAAAGACCTGGAACCGGAGGCGCGCAACAAGCTCGCGCAAGCGGTTCCTGGCGAAAGCTGGATCAACGCGCCTTATCCGGCCCTGGTGCTGGGCAAAAACCTGGCTGAAACCATCGGCGCGCAGGTGGGCGACAGCGTTCTCGTCACCAGCCCGCAAGGCGAGCTCACCCCGCTCGGCCTCGCGCCCAAATACCAGCGCTTTCGCGTCGCCGCCATCTTCCAATCAGGTTTTTATCAGTACGACTCGGGCATGGCCTTCATGCGCCTCTCGGAGGCCCAGCGCCTCTTCAGCGAGCCCGACCTGCTCTCCGTCATCAGCTTCAAGGTGGACGATCTGGACCGCGCTCCCGCCATCGGCCGCGCCATCGAGCACGAGGCCGGACGCGGCTTTATGACCTCCAACTGGATGGAGCAGAACCGCGAACTCTTCCGCGCCCTCAAGCTGGAGCAGGTGGTCACCTTCATCATCATCGCGCTCATCGTCATCGTCGCCGCGCTCAACATCCTCATCGCTCTCACCATGATGGTGATGGAGAAAACCCGCGACATCGCCGTGATGATGAGCTTCGGCGTACAGCCGGCGCAGGTCCGCCGCATCTTCCTGCTGCAAGGCTTCCTCATCAGCATCATCGGCACGGCTCTTGGATTGGCGCTCGGCTACCTCGCCGCATGGGCCGGCGGACACTACCACTTCATCCACTTATCCGCCGAGGTCTATTCGATTGACACGCTGCCCTTCGCTCCGCGCCCCCTCGATGGCATCATTGTCTCCGTCGTTTCTATCGGGATTTCGCTGCTTGCCACGCTGTATCCATCTTCGGCCGCATCGCGGATTCTGCCGGCGGAGGCGCTGCGGTACGAGTGAGGGCCAATGCGGCTGTGATCTACTTCTCGATTGTTCCGTCTAGACCGATGAGGGTTCCAGTGCTGCGCCAACCGTAGAAATCCCAAACATTGAAGTCTTTTGCTGGGAATCCAAGGACAGAATCGCAATTGAAGTGCCAAAGAAGAACTTCCCGTGAAGGGAGCACGATTGCTCTTGACCAGCATCCCATTGAAAAGGAATTGGTACCGAAATTGGTCTCTATAAAAGCACTTTCTGCGGCGTACTGCGAGACCAGGTTTGCCAACTCTGCTTTGCCATGGGTTCGTAAATCTTCCGTCAGATCTTTCAAGGCTTTCAGACTCAACGAACGTCCATTAACATATCGCAGCTCGATTTTTGCATTTTGATGGTCTTCCATATATTTCCGTAACCACGGAACAGAGAGCACAAGCTGGGCATACTGTGGAACTTTCGTCAGCAGTGCATCGACACCTTTTATTTTTTTCTTGTTATAGAGGAGACTAACTCCAATCACATAATTCGCTGGAAGGTCGGGAGAACGAAACTCCGCATTCCAGCTTTCCCCGCCGTCCAAATCAACAGAAGATAGATTACTAATTGCCGATTTTACTGGTGTGAATCGGGCAAATACAGGAGCAACTGCAGGACCGACTTTAAATTCTGTGTCGAGCAGATTCCATTCATCCCTGATTGAATCCATGGTTTTTCCTGTTAATTCCCAAAGAAATCTATCCCCTAGAACCAGTCGGTCTCGATTGGGAAAATCATGTGGGATCAATGTGGCTATCGCTCTGCTGATCTTGCAGCTATAGCCTCCACGCGGTCTGTCTGTCCCAGTCCATGGCAACATTAATGCATTTTGCGATTCGGATTGTATGCCGTATTGCCGGTCGCCATTCATAATGGTCACAGACACTTTGGGGTAGTCATCAGTATGCCAGCCATTTAATAGTTCGACCAAAGCCGCTTGGGCGTTGGAAAGGTCAATAAAATGGCTCCTGAACAACTCAACTTGCTTGGGAGAGAGCTCACTGATCCGATAGTGCGTATAGTCTTTTAGCCCTCTGGCGTAGTTGTGGCCAAGCCATTTTTCGCTGATTCCACATTCTTCCAGCGATGGCTTATCGACGACGGGTGCATCCAATGACGCAAGTAATTCTTTCACAGCCTTCGAACTGACAGAATTTCCGTTTGCCGTGTATTTATCATTCTTTCCAGTAATTACGAATGTATTTTGTTCTGGTTCGCCAAGGCCGCCCCATGAAGACTTAATCTCAATCCGAATCGGTTCATCCGCTAGAGCTGTAAGAGCGACCAACGAGGACGCCAAGAGAAACGTTATTATCAGTCGCGATTTCATCATGCGTGCAGTATATGCCAAATGCGGAATTCCAAGCGAGTCGTCCACAAGACGGAAGAGGCCGGCTTGTAAAATCGGGAAGCACGTTGACTACTAGCCTGTTCCATTCCACGCTCGATACATGCCCTCGATCACGCTCAGCCAGTTGCGCAACACCCGCCTGATATGGGCTTTACTTAAGGCTGGAGAGACGATTGAACTGCGCGAACGCAAACGCGTAATCGCGGACTTTATTCCTATTCGTCCATGGCCGTTTCCCGACGATGAGGAAATACCGGAGAAGAAACACAAGACATGGCCTATCAAACGATGGCAAACCTCACTGCGGCGTAATAATCCCGCCCACGGCGTGACGCCGGGGCAGCACGATGCCGCGATGATCTATCTCGACCGCAGGCGCGCCGGTTTCGCTGACAGCAGGCAGACTAGCTCGCTCGACCAACGCCCCGCCGCAAGCCGGGCACCAATCCGTGACGGTCTTTTCGCCGAGCACCGCCCGGCAATGGCTGCAAATCCGTTCCATAGCTTCCAGATTACCGGATTAGGCTGATGCCAGCAGGAAGGCCCACCCTCCGCCCTAGAAAAGTTCGCGGACGCCTTAAACTCCTCCACAGTTTCACAGTTACACAGGAAATAGAGGGTAGGGGTGCACTTTACTCCACAGTTTCACAGGAAATAGGGGGGAGGGGGGTGGGGGTACCCCCTCAGGGGTAGAGACCGGAAAATTCCTGACTGAATGATCCGGCGCTGTGTCCACATTTCTTTCATTTCACCAGTGTGCGCCAAGGGAGGATAATTATCTGCAAAACGGAGATGAGAAATTTTCACTTTAGACAATTGGCCTCACGCAGGTGGCCGAAGGCAGACTGCCGCACCGCAGGTGGCCGGTACACTGGAGCTATGCACCCTCCCGTTCGGTTGGTGGCCATCGACATGGACGGCACGCTGCTGCCCACCTTTGCGCAGGTCATCAGCCCACGCACGGCGTTGACGCTTAAGGCGGCGCAGGAGGCGGGCATCACCGTGGCCATCGCCACCGGACGCCGCACAGCCTACACCACTCCGCTGCTCGAAGGATTCGGCCTTAGAGCGGATACGCCCCTCATCACGTCCAATGGAGCAGCGATCCGCACCTTGGCCGGAGATTCTCTGGCCCGCTGCCATCTCGAGTCGCGCATCGCGCGCGGACTCTGCCAGTTGCTGCGTCCCTTCGGAGCCCTGGTTTTTACCTTTGATCGTCCCGGCCGAGGTGAGCTGGTACTCGAGGATCTCGCCCAGGCAAACGGGCGCATTGCCTTGTGGGTCGAGGCCAATCGCAACGCCATCGAGGTGGTCAAGCCATTGGAAGATGCGCTCGTAGATGGCGAGGATCCCATTCAGGGCATGGCGGCTGGAGGCGTGGGCCAGATGCGCAAGGCCGAGCAGGCGCTCAAAGCCAGCGAGTGGGCCGGCTCATGCGAATGTGTAAAGACTGAGTATCCGGCGCGCGATATATCCATCCTGGACCTGCTGCCGCGTGGCGTCTCCAAAGGCTGGGCACTCAAACAACTTGCGACCCTGCTGGGAGTGGACCGCAAGGAGACCATGGCCATTGGCGACAACTGGAACGATGTGGATATGCTGGAGTGGGCCGGGCAAGGCGTGATGATGGGCAATGCGGCGCAGGAGTTGCGGGCACTGGCGAAGACGCGCGGATGGAAGCAGGCTCCGCCTAACAATGAGGATGGCGTGGCTGTGGTGCTGGAAGCGGCTATCGCCAAACGTGTTGCCGCTGGGGTTTAATGTATACCGGCTTGTTTTGAGAGCGGAATCAATGATGCGCGGAAGTTTATTCATCGCGGCAGGAATCATGGCGGTTTTGGCAACCCTCTCTCCATTCGCTCACGCCGCCGAGCGCATCACTCTGCGCAATGGATTTGAGATACGCTGCGACCACCACGTCGAAATCGTAGGCCGCACTCGCCTTTATCTGAGCGCCGGAGAAGATAACTACATCGAGTTCAGCCCGGAGGAGATCGCCGAGATCGAAAAACTGCCCGACCCGCCGCCTGCTCCCAAATCCGCCTCAACCTCGAATCCATCCATAGCCAGCCAACGTTCTCGTCAGGACGCCAGGCTCTCCCCAACTGACTTGCGCGAGATGCTCACCCGAGCCAGCCATGAGCACAACCTCGATATGGACCTGCTGGCCAGTCTGGTGAAGACCGAGAGTGGCGGCGACTCTCGAGCGGTTAGCCGCGCCGGCGCCCGTGGACTGACGCAACTGATGCCCGCGACCGCGAAAGAGATGGGCGTTGCTGACAGCTTCAAGCCCGACGAAAATCTGCGCGGCGGGGCAACTTATTTGGATACGCTGCTCACTCGCTATCATGACAATCTGGCGCTGGCTCTGGCCGCTTATAACGCCGGCCCGGAGGCTGTCGACAAATACCACGGCATTCCACCCTACCGCGAGACGCGAGCTTATGTGGCGCGCGTGATTCATGAATTCAACCGCCGCGTGCTGGCGCGTGAAGCCGAGGCGAAACGAGCGGCCGCACAAGCCCGGCAGGAGGCTGTATCTGTGCCGGCACCGCAATAAAAGCCCGATTGCAACATTCTCTTCATAGATGGGTGAGAGATTAGACTAAAAGAGATTTACGCAGCGGGAACGGAGAAGTCTTGAAGAAGCGCGAGTTGATTCTGGGTGCGGTGGTGTTTCTGGCGCTGGTTGCGCTATTAGTTTACGCACAACACAAGCATCCGTTTCATTGGCATATATTTGTGGAGCAACTCAAGCTAGCCGACTGGCGCAAGATCGGTATTGCCTTCGCGTGCATCTATGTCTGCTATGCATTTCGCGCGGTGCGCTGGGCGCTGCTTCTCCGCCACATCAAAAAAGTGCCGCTATTTTCGCTGCTGGGAACACAGGTCATCGGCTTCACCGCGGTGGCGCTCATTGGCCGCATCGCCGATCCCGTGCGGCCCTACCTGGTCTCGAAGAAGACCGGACTGCCGCTCAGTAATCAGATTGCCGTTTACATTGTCGAGCGCCTCTTTGACGCCGGCTCGATGGCTCTGATCTTTTCCGCAACTATTCTGCTCACCGCATGGTTTGGCGGGCCAAATACCATGCCCCACCCCGAAGTGATGAAGAAGGTCAGTTACTGGGCGCTGATCACCACCGTAGCCGGAGCACTGTTTCTTGTACTCGTGCGATTCATGGGTGGAGCGGTGGCGATGATTCTGCAGGACTCTTTCGGCCTTATCTCCAAAGGCCTGGGACACGCCATCGGCGATAAGATTCGCGCCTTTCGCGCCGGCCTGGACACACTGCGTTCTTTCTCCGACTTTGGCATCACCTCGTTGCTCTCGCTGGCGATGTGGGGGTTGATAACCCTGGCCTATTTTGAAATCATCACGGCTTTTGTCGCCAGCCCGGAACTGAAGGAACTGACGCTGGCCAAATGCATGTTGTTAATGGCCTCCAGCATGGCGGTCAGCGGTTTTCAACTGCCGGTGTTGGGCTGGTTTACGCAGATTGCCGCGGTGGCTGCGGCTATGTCCGGCTTCTTCGGCGTGGCGGCCGAGCCGGCCACCGCCTGCGCGGCCACGCTGCTGGCGGTATCTTTCCTGGGAATCGCGCCCGTAGGCATCGTCTGGGCGCGCTTCGAGCACGTCAGCCTGCGCAAGGTGGCCGCCGAAAGCGGTCACGCCAAAGAGGTGCTGATTGTGGACGAGCCGGCCGGCTAATCGTGGATTGCCGCCAAAAACAAATCTCTCACCAGGGTCAAACCGTTTGTGCAGGCAATGTAACTTTCTTTGATGACACAATCGCTGGCTGAGTGAAGCGAATACTCTCCGGTCCCACCGCACCGCCGGTCATGATCATGCTCATCGCCTGCTCCATCGTCATGTCAGTATCCGTAACTTTTGTGATAGGCAGAATCTGCAAAAAGGCCGAGGTCGGGTTGATGGCGTTGGGCAACAGAACCGTGGCCAGCAGCTCGCCGGTAGTTTCGTCGGTCAGGGTGCGCGTCAGGAACCCGATGGATTTCTGGCCGGCAATGGGAAAGTCCACCAGCACCACACGCTGAATGCTCTCCTTCTTGGCCATCATGCTGTCTATCAACTGGCGCACCGACGTATAGATCTTGGCGATAAACGGCAGCCGCTCCAATAGAGCCTCGAAGAGTTCGAAGGCTTGGCGACCGATTACCAGGTGTGTGACCCGGCCCAGCACGTAGAGCATTACCAGGGTCAGTACGATGGCCAGGATCGGCTGCACTACCGGATGGCGGAGCCAGTTCTCTGGAAAAATCGCTGCCAGCAGCTCGATAACCGGCATGCCGGCCTTGGCCAGCTCATCGAGAAGAAACTTGAAGATAAGGATGGTAATGGCCAGGGGCCCAATGGTGATGATGCCGGCCAGAATATAGTGTTGCAGACTGCGCAGCGTACGGGTAAGTGCGGGTTTCAAGCGTCTCTCCTGACGATGAGGATACTCGAACCGGGCCGCGCGGTGCAGTGAGCGGGCAGGCAACACCACTAGCCATGAGGATCCTCCTAAATACGTGGAATAGTCTCCGAACTGCGACAGTATGGCAATTGCAGGTAACTTCCTAAATTGGTTACTGAACATAAAAAGAACAATTGTTCGTGCTATCAACTGACATGTTGCTTATATAAATACGGACTTCGGGGGCCGGCGTCCTTTCACATGGCTCTGTGCTGGGGAACATTGCCAGCGTATTCTCACAGGGCTACTATCATGTTAAGTATTCGGGATTATTTGCCATCTTCCCGGCTGTTTTGCCATCTATGCTGCTGTTAATCAGTTCCCAGAGCTTTACCAGCGAGTAGCGTTTTCCGGCGCACGCGGACGGAGTGTCTTCTCATGTCTTGGTATGCCTACTGCATCAGTGAAAAGCAAGCATTTCCTGAATTGGCGCGTCATCGCAAACCTATTCCGATGGAATCGGTCCTCGGAGTCAGCGGAAACCAGGTTTTTCTATACCCCGCCTGCGACCTGGCCGTTGTCGTCAGCGAACACAACCCCGCCGAAGCCCTCAACCAGAAATCCGGAGTGGACCACGCCCGGGTTATCGCGGACTGTTTCCAGCACTCCACTGTGCTGCCCTTCCGCTTCGGTACCGTCTTCCATGACGATGAGAGCTTGCGCAAGTCCATTCGCTCCAATCAGCGCCAGTTCCTCGGACACATCGACAAGCTGCGCGGCAAGGCCGAAATGCACCTGAAAATTCTGGTGGACGACTGCGGCGGCCATGCCGCCAACAAGCGCCTGCCGGTCGATGGCGCGAGCCGGGAGTATTTCACTACCCTGCGCGAGAACGCCACAAGGCAACGTGAGCGCCAGACACGCGCCCGAGCCGTCAGCTTTCAGATGCACCGTCTCTTCATGCCTCTGGACGAGGAGGTTAGCTGCCGGTTAACCGATAAATGCAAGATGACACTCGATATCGCCCACCTGATTGAGCGCAAGTGCGTGGAACGCTATCTGAACAAATACTCCACCACGTGCGCCGCCATGCGGGAATATCAGATGCAGCTCTCAGGCCCCTGGCCGCCCTACCACTTTGTCCACCGGCTAACCTGTTGCGCCCATCCTCACGCGCCGCAGCCCGTAGCGGCTGCCATTCCGGAGATTCACATTCCGGAACCGGTCTCCATGATGGTTTGAGGCCGGCTGGACTAACGATCAGACGCAAAAAAGGCCATCCCACGCCGCGGGATGGCCTTTTTGATTGGTTCCAGTTGAACGAACGCTGAGTTCGTTTATTTGAAGGAGGCGATGGCGATGGCCTCGTCGTCCTTGATATCGAAAACGGTATACAGCTTGGTCAGCTGCAGCAGATCGTGCACCTTCTTGGTCAGCTTCAGCAGCTTGACCTCGGCCTGCTGG